>Ga0208250_1000291_pt1 | contig 16307 bp, 30 predicted proteins | sample CryBogCBE18Aug09_FD_184557 | JGI IMG/M metagenome (GOLD analysis project Ga0208250, IMG submission 184557) | Freshwater microbial communities from Crystal Bog, Wisconsin, USA - CBE18Aug09 (SPAdes) (version 2) | ecosystem: Environmental > Aquatic > Freshwater > Lake | place: Crystal Bog... | reverse complement strand
ATACGACACGGCATCGGGCTTGTGGAGCGAGACCCAAACGGGCTTGACCACGAAATACAGCACCCGACACATCGCCCAGCACTCCACGTATTTCAACGGCTACACCGTCGTGTCGGAATACAACTCCGGAAACATTGATCGCTACGACACTGCGACCTACACCGACAACGGGGCGATCATCGCGCGCGAACTGATCACCCGTCACGGTTCCAACAACTTCAACGTGTTCAGCATCGACGAGATCTACCTTGACATGGAAACAGGCGTGGGCCTCGTATCCGGTCAAGGGTCGGCACCCTGCGTCATGTTAGAGGTCAGCAAAGACAACGGCAGGACGTATTCCACGCCGCGGCAATTGAGCCTCGGCGCGTTGGGCAACTACCGTCAGCGCCTGATCGCCCGTCGGTTCGGATCGTCCCGCGATTTTGTATTCCGCATCCGGTTCACAGATCCGGTGCAGTTCACCATCACCGACGGCGCAGTGACGATCCGCGAGGGCGAACAGTGACCGCTCCGTTATCGCCAATACCTGGGCCACAGATCAGCTCCAAGGACTTGCTCACGCCAGTCTGGCGTTCGTGGTTCAATCAACTGTACCAGTACATCAGCGTCAGCGGTGCAACCGGTGGCTTTCTGGGCGCATCCACCCCGCTATCCACCACCGCACCTTTGACGGGCGGCGGTTTATTGTCGGCCAGCTTGACGCTCGGAATCGACCAGACGGCAATTACCATTACCGAATCGCAAGTCACGGGCCTGACAGCCGATCTGGCGCTCAAGGCGCCGCTATCGTCACCGGCCCTGACCGGCACACCCACGATCAACGCCGTCTCCATACGGACCGGCACGGGAAGCCCTAACGGATCCGTCACCGGTAACCCGGGTGACCTGTATCTCAACAAGTCGGGCGGCGCGGGGACGACGCTCTACGTCAAAGAATCGGGGACGGCGACAAACACGGGATGGGTGGGCAAATGACCGCAATAGCGCAATTGGTTGAGGGGCATGGCGAGAAACTGGATCAACTGGAAGCCGAAATGCACCGGTTGCCACAGCAGACGTGCAGCGTGCGCCACATATTCGCGCCCGGAATGTACATCCGAGAGGTGTCTATTCCCGGCGGCACGTATGTGGTCACCCACAAGCACCGCGAGCCGCACCTAAACGTATTTGTGCAGGGCAGCGGCACGATGATCATGTGCGACGGCAGGCATCAGCCCATGAAAGCGCCGATGACCTTTGTCAGTCAGCCAGGGCGAAAAGTCGGCTACGTTGAGACCGACCTCGTGTGGCTGAACGTCTGGGCGACCAACGAGACCGACATCGAAAAGCTGGAAGCCATGTTTTTTGATAAGACGGAAGAATTCGCCGAGGCGCAGCAGCAGAATCGCTTGAGCCGGGACGTCAAACTGATCGGCTACGAACGCGATGACTATGCGGCGTTTCGCGATGAATTGGGCGTTGACGAGGCGAAATGTCGGCAGATTTCAGAAAATACCGACGATTTGATGCCGTTACCGTACGGAGCATACAAGGTGAAAATCGGCACGTCCGTGATTGAGGGCAAGGGCGTCATTGCCACGGCTGACATCGCGGCGGGCGAATTCATCGGTCCCGCACGGATCGGCACCCTGCGGACGCCGTTGGGACGCTATGCCAACCATTCGCAATTTGCAAACAGTAAATTTGTCAATGCAGGCGACCGCATTATTTTGGTAGCATTACGCCCGATAGTGGGCTGTCGCGGAGGCTTTGACGGCGAGGAAATCACGGTGAACTACCGGGACGCCCTTGCACTTAACCTACAGATCGGAGCGCAGTCATGAGTGGAGTCGCAGGGGCTATCGCAGGAGCCGCAGTAGTCGGGGCCGCCGGTAGCATGATCGCCGGTAGCGAGGCCGCATCAGCGACCCGTGACGCATCCAATGCCGCTATTGCGCAGCAACAGGCGGCGCTACAGCAACAAGCCCAGTTGTCCGCTCCATACCGTCAGCTCGGGCAGAACGCGATGGGCGCGTACCAGAACCTGTTGGGCATCGGCGCCAACGGTCAGGTCAACCCGCAACTCGCGGAGCAGACCTTGCAGAATATGCCCGGGTATCAGTTTCAGCAGCAACAGGGCCAGCAGCAGACGTTGGCCGCGGCCGGCGCGATGGGCATGGGGCTGTCGGGCAACACTCTGCAAGCGCTGTCCAAGTACAACCAAGGCTTGGCTGATTCCACGTATCAGCAAGAACTCCAGAACCTTCTGGCACCCGTTCAGTTGGGCCAAGCTGCGGCTGCTGGTCAGGCTGCGAATATCGGCGCGGGCGCGGCCAACATGGGCAATATCATGATGGGCCAAGGCCAGAATCAGGCCAACATCGCCATCGGCGAGATGGGCGGCATCACCGGATCCATCGGCAATGCCATGAACCAGTACACAACCATGAACACGCTCAAGGCGCTACAGAGCGGATCCGCAGTCGGCGCATCACCATACGTTGCCCCGACGTTATCCACCCCGCAGACCAGCGGCTTTGGCGACATTTTCGGAGGCCCCTGATATGGCTATTGATCCGCAAAGCATCGCCAGTATTGGCCAGAACGGGCCAGACATCGCCGGCTCGACGATGAAGGCATACACGTTGGCCGACGCGATCGACCGACGTCAAATGAACCAGATGACGTTGCAATCGCAGCGTGAAGAACAAGCAGATCTCGGCAAGATCAAAACGCTGTCGCAACAGTACGACCTGAGCAACCCTGAGCAGCGTCACGAGCTGGCGTCGCGAGTGCAAAAGGAAGTCGGCGGCAAGTACGCGATGGACTTTATGCGGATGGCTGACGAGCAGGATCGTCGCTCTCAAGAACTGAACGCGTCGCAGCTTGACACGTACCAGAAAAAGCACGAGATCATGACGTCGGCCATCATGCCGATGTATCAGCAGATTCAAGCGGCGACGCAGCAAGGTATCCCACCAGGGCAAATTGAGGCGCAGCTGCTGCCGGCGTTTAAACAGACCCTCGAAACGCTGCAAAAGCAAACGCTGCCCAACGGCGAAAAGGTGCTAAATCAGCAAGACATCCAGCAGATCTCGACCATGCTGTCGGGTCAGCCCGGCGCATTGTTGGGCGGCATCAATTCGGCTATGGCGGCGTCAAGGACGGCGCAGGAGTTTTTTGCTAAGCAAGCAAAAGAAAAGCGTGAAAGCGAGAATGTTCAAAGCGAGATCAAGCACCGCGAGAACATGGAAGAGCAAGGTCGCGAGCGGTTGGACATCATGCGCGGCAAGGCGGCTGAAGGTAAGGGCGATCCGTTGTCGGCTGACGCCATACGACAAGCGGCTGAACGGATCGTTGGCGGCGAACCTCGCAATCAGGTCATCGCGGGCTACGGTCGTGGCGCGCAGGGCGCCGAAAACATCCGCAAGATTGATAACGCGGTGGCGGCAATGACCGCCGGCAAGTCCGGGAGTTCCATTACGGAAGCCGGCATCACGCGAGCCGGTGAGCGTCGCACTGAACTTGAGCTTTCGGCGCGTGAAGGCAAAATTGCCACTGCGGTCAAAGAAGCTCAGAACTTTGCCACGATTGCGTTGGACGCGTCGGCCAAGGTTCCTCGAGGTCAATTCCTGCCGTGGAACAAGCTGTCCCAATACAAGGACACGCAGGTGCAAAGCCCCGAGCTTGCATCGTTCAAGGCTGCGACGTTGTCGTTGGTCAACGCTTACACGCGAGCGGTCGGCGGCGGCACGGTACACGTTGCCGACAAAGAACACGCTAACGAGATGCTCAACACCGCGCAGTCGCAACAGGCGTACGAAGCCGTGGTCAAGCAGCTCATCACCGAGACGCAGGCCGCATTGGCAGCGCCCGGCCAAGTCCGCGCACAGGCGCGAAACGAGACACCCACCCCTGCCGCTACAACCCCCCAAGCTGGGTCCCCTCCCCCCAGTTCCCCTAGTAGCGGTGGGGGTGGACCTACCATGTCGGCACAGGATCAAAGCGCGTTGGCGTGGGCTAACGCTCACCCGAACGATCCTCGAGCGGCGGCGATCAAACAGAAGTTGGGCGTGCGCTAATGGCTGACTTTGACCCAGATGCGTATTTAGGAACGCCGGCGGCGCCTACGGGCGGGTTTGACCCCGACGCGTATTTGGCAAGTACGCCAACTCAAGCTTTACCCCAACGGCATTGGTGGGAAAGCCCCGCTGGTCGCACGGGCGGGGAAATGGGTCAACCTGGCGCATTCATCCCCGGCGGCAAACCAACTGCCAAAGAACAAGCGGCGGTGACCGCCGGTGCCGAAGGTTTGGCCATGGGCGTCGGTGCGCCGATATTGGCGGGCATGGAAATTGTGGCGCCCGAATCGTACAGAAAGCTTGAGGCGGGTTATCAGGCGCAGCGGGCACTGGCTGGTGACAAGGGCATAGACGTTCCTCGAGCTGCTGCTGAATCTATCTACATGGGTTTAATGCCTGAGATCAAAGGCGCAAGCGCGTTGGCGCGTATGGGGAAGACGGCGGGTTACAACGCCCTGATCGGCGCCATGACGCCAACGCAACAAACGCAACCGGGGTCAACGTTGGTCCGCAAAGGCGAGCAGGCCTTGACGGCCGGCGGGCTCGGTCTGGTCGGCGGCGCCGTGGGCGAGGCCGTTGGCAAAGTTCCGGGAAAAGCCGCGGGCACTACGGACGACCCGTTGGCTGGCCTGTCCGGTCCAGAAATTGCCAAGGCGACGCGTCAGGTTGACGAGTTCGTGACCCAGAAAATGGGCATCAACAAAAACGAATTGGTTGAGTCGGTTTACAAGCAGCTGCTGACGGTGGCGCGTAACGCCAAGACGTTAGACAAGCTGGACCCCGCGGCGGTAGCGCGACTCAACAAGCTCCGCAGCGTCGGCATCACGGAAGCCACCCAAGGGCAGCTGACCCGCGATCCCTTGCAGCGTCAGGCAGAAATTCAAGCTCAGCAGTTGGCCGGCGGCGAGGATTTGCGCCAATTGACAATTCAGCAAAACAAACAGCTGTTAGACAATTTGTCGCTGTTGCGCGGCGACCGCGGCGTATTGCCGTACGAAAGCACAGGCGCCGGGCGCGGCGTTCGAGAGGCGCTGGAGGCCAAGTATCAATCGTTGAAGCGTGGCGTCAGCCGCCTGTACCGCACGGCAGAGCGCGTGGCCGGCGACACGCCAGTCAACGCCGGCGAACTGGCCGATCATGTCAACACGCATGGCGACCCGGGTTTGATCCCGTACGTAAAAAACAAGCTGCCCAAGGACGCGTACGTTGTTGACGAGAACGGACTGCGGTTGACCCGCGAACTGACGCTGAAAGAACTGGAAATTGTCCGTAAAGCAGCGACGACCGCTAAGTTGGCCGGCGGCGATAAAGGCCATTACGCCGGCGAGATTACTGACCTGATCGACCGCATTACCGAAGGCAAAGGTGGCGAAGCGTATGCGGCTGCTCGAGCTGCTCGGCGCAAGGTTGGCGAAGAATTCGAGCGGACGCGGGCGGTAGAAAGTCTGGTCAAGACTCGCGGATTGTCGAAAGAAAAAGCCGTGGCGCTGGAAGATGTTTGGCGCCAGTCGGTCATCACGGGCTCAGTTGAAGATCTACAGAAGCTGAAAGATTCGCTGACCAAGCCGGTGGAGGCCGGTCGGTTGGGCGCAAAGCGGACGCAGGCACTGGTCGCCAAAGGCACAAAGGCGTTTGACGACGTCCGTGCCGCCACCGCGGATTACTTGTTGTCGAAGGCCACACGCGGTCCGTCCAATATGCCAGGCGACCCGGTGATCGGCTGGAATGCTTTCCGTAACGCGGTGAACGAGATTGGCCCGGAAAAGCTTGAAATCCTATATGGCAAAGCCGGCGCTAAGAAGTTGAAGGACGCTGTTGAGGCGTTGGAAATCATCAAGACCGAAGATGCCAACGCTTGGAAAGGAAGCCCCACGTTCAAGCACCTTTTGGGCGTGCTAGACACGTTGGGCGGTTTGGGCGGCAAATACATCGGCACTGAATTTGTGGCCGGCGCAGTCAAACAAGCGGCAAAGCTTAAAGAAATGGGCGCAGCCGGTCGCACCGCTCGAGCTGCTGTGCAGAATCCGTTGGAGAAGGCCGCACGCGAAGGCCAGACGTTGGAAAGCTTGCGCCGCAAAGGCACGATTCCAACGATTACAATCACCCGCGGCATGGCTGACCAACAGGATCAACCGCAATGAAAGTCCTCGTGATTGAGCTTGAGGACGCCGGCTGCGGCCTAGACTTTGTGCTGCGCTGCGTCCAAGCCGGCCATAAGGTGCGTTACTACAAGCCCGCCGAGAAGAAATACGAATTCGGCAAGGGTTTCCCGGGCGTTGAACACATTGACAACTGGGCCACCTCGTTCAAGTGGGCTGACCTCGTGTTTGCCACCGGCAACGACAAGTTCCTGCCCCGCATCGGCGTGATGCAAAAAGGTCAGATCAAGTTTTTTGGACCGTCACAGGCCAGCGCCGACCTTGAGATCAAGCGCGAACTGGGCATGAAGTTCTTGGAAAAGCACGGCATTGAATGCCCTGAGTTCAAGACGTTCCCGAACCTTGACGCTGCTGAAGCGTACCAACGCAAGTCGAGCGAGCGGCACGTATTCAAGACGTTAGGCAGCGAGGAAGATAAGTCGCTGTCGTACGTCGGCAAGACGCCCGCCGACATGGTGGCGCGTATCCAGCGATGGAAGAAGCTCGGCATGACCCTCAAAGGCCCGTGTATGTTGCAGCAATTCATCCCGGGCGTGGAGTTCGCGGTCTCGCGTTGGCTTGGCGCTGACGGCTGGGTCGGATTGCCCAACGAGAACTTTGAGCGCAAGAAATTGTTATCGGGCGACGCGGGGCCGAATTGTGGCGAGTCCGGCACGGTCATGAAGTATTGCACCGAATCCGTCTTGTTTGACGAGGTGCTAGCGCCTTTGGAGGACAGCCTGATCCAAATGGGTCACCTGGGCGACATCGACGTCAACTGCATCATTGACGAGAAAGGCAAGGCGTGGCCTTTAGAGTTCACGATGCGCCCTGGTTGGCCCGCGTTTAACATCATGCTCGCGACCCACAAAGGCGATCCGGTGGAATGGATGCTGGACGCTTGCAAAGGTGAAGACACGCTCGATGTCAGCACCGCCATCGCGTGCGGCATTGTCGTGGCGCAGCCGGACTATCCCCACAGCAACGCCACTCAGAAGGAAGTCACGGACATCCCGATTTACGGCGTGACCCCGAAGAACCGCCGTTACATCGCGCCCCAGTCGGTCAAGATGGCGACGTTGCCTCAAATGGAAGGCGACAACATCGTTGAAAAGCCTATGTGGGCCACCTGTGGCGATTATCTGGCGGTGGTGACAGGTACGGGTAAGTCGGTCAAACAAGCCGCTGAGCGCGCTTATGGCGTCATTAAGGAACTGCACGTTCCGGACATGATGTACCGCGACGATTGCCACGAGAAGATGGAAAAAGACATACCCGAGCTGCATAAGCACGGTTACGCCCTCGAATTCACCTATGAATGAGTAACCTATGGCTACCGGCTACCTGATCCCCGTTGCGAACTGTTTGCAAGTGTTTTCCGACCAAGGAATCGTTGCGAGCGGCTACAAATTGGCGACTTATTTGGCGGGTTCGACAACGCCCGTTACAACGTACACCACGTCGAGCCTGACGGTCGCGAACACTAACCCCGTCGTGCTGCAAAGCAACGGTCGGTTGCCAAACGCGATGTGGGTGCCATCGGGAACGTTGGTCAAAATTGTCTTACTTGACGCCAATAACAACGTGATCTCGGGGGGAACGTACGATAACTTGTCGGCCATCAACGACCCGTCGGCGATCACCATTCCGGCATCGTCGGTCACAGGACTTGCCGCATCGGCTACGACGGACACGACAAACGCATCCAACATCACCGCCGGCACGCTGCCAGCGGCCCGAATTACGGCGTTAAATGGCGTGCAATTTGGCGGGTTCGCGAGCACGACGCCTTACCCCGTCACGTTCTCCGCAACCGCCATGTCTTTGGACGCTTCACAGTCCAACGTGTTCACCACAACGCTTACGGCTTCAATCACCGTGGCGCCTACCATCGTCAATCCCAAAGACGGTCAGACGATTAACTGGTTCCTGACGCAGGACAGCACGGGCGGTCGCCTGATCACGGGTTACTGGCCCAGCGGTTTCAAATGGCCCGGTGGCAGCGCTCCGGTGTTGACCACGGCAGCGAACGCGGTGGATCTGTTGGTGGCAACGTACCGGGCCTCCACGGGCTACTGGTACGCCTCGCTGATCAAGAATTTCTCATGACATTCGCAGCCGCGACATTGCAGATTGCGGGATCGTCCGGCGGCGGTGGTGGCGGTTCTATTACTAACGTCACGACGGGCGTCGGCAGCTCGGCAAACGCGCGTCAGTCGTATACCTGGTGGGGTTGGCTACAGTCTCCGGCATTCGCGGCGGCGTTCGGCCCGGACAGCGCTATCGGCTCGCCTACGCCCGCCAGTCCCAGCCTTTACGGTTATACCCTCGTCGGCGTTTATGCGGGCGACGGCGGCTCAGGAACGTCTAACGCGTACACCTACAACGTCGCAGTCGCGGGATCCGCGCCGACGGGTACGGTCAACAGCCTGACAGTTGCCGGCACGACCATCAGCAACTTCACGTTGACCACGATCACGACGTACCAACCGGCCTATACCATATTCCGGTTCGGGATGAATTCACCCGCGGCAGAACTGTTCGGAACGAGCGGTACTGTCACCTGCACCATTGCATGAGGCGCCATCATGGGATTCGTTATATTCGCGACCATCGCCCTTCTGATCCTTGGTGACATCATTCTCAATGATCGACCGCCGAGGAAATGACGATGCACGAATCAACCACCAAAGCCGACGGGGCGGCTGTTGCGGTCTGGGCCGCCTATTTCATCAGTCACCTGACTGAAACGAATCAACTGCTACAGTTTTTCTGTCTGCTACTCGGTTTGATTTCAGGCATTTACGCAACGCTGTACCACATCATGCGGTGGCGAAGGCTGAAGAAAGAGAATGAGCGCCGAGCTTGACATCGCTTTCCCTCGGGTCAAAGAAGCCGAGGGATACCGGATGTATCCGTACAAGGATACGGTCGGCATTATGACCATTGGTTACGGCTGTGCGCTTGATAACGGTTGGCCTGAACCGTTCGCCGCAGCCGTCGCCAAGATCCAGTTGGAACAGGCCGAAGTGGACGCCTTGGACGTGCCGGGATACCTCAATCTGTCGCCCATGCGGCGCAGCGTCCTGATTGAAATGGTGTTCAATCTCGGTCTGACGCATCTTATGCAATTCACCCATTTCATTGCCGCACTCAAAGCCGGGGACTACAAAACCGCGGCGGCTGAGATGCTGGACAGCAAATGGGCAACGCAGGTGGGAGACCGCGCCCGTCGTTTGGCTCTTATCATGGAAATGGGGACTGATACATGATTCCGACCACCGTACCGTTGATGGGCCACACCATTCAGGTATTCGTCATTGCCGAGCAAGATTGGCCTCACGGCGCAGACACGGCGGGCATCTGGATACCGCACCAGCATCAGATCCAAATCAACGACGGGTTGGACGATTCCAACAAGTTGCACACGTTTTTCCACGAGCTGCTGCACGCAGCCTTGGACGCGATGAACCACAAGTTGAGCCGAAACGAAGCGTTCGTTGACAACCTCGGTGGCCTACTGCACCAGGCATTGACGGGCGCGACCTACGCGAAACCGAAGCGCGTCCGTAAACGCGTATCGAAGAAATAATGTGGCGCGACATATTGTCATCCCGGACGTCCAAGCGAAGCCGGGCGACGATTTCACGCACATCGACTGGGCGGCACGGGCCATCGTGGACCTCAAGCCCGACGTCATTGTGGTGTTGGGGGATTGGTGGGATCTACCGTCACTCTCCACCCACGACGCTCCGGGATCGAAAGAGGCCGAAGGTCGACGCGTACTGACCGACATTGAAGTCGGCAATGAGGCGTTTGAACGGTTGGTCACGCCCATTGAGCGCGAGCGCATACGCTTGGCAACGAAGAAGCGGCGTATGTGGAATCCGCAATGCCATTTTCTATTCGGAAACCACGAAGATCGGCTGACGAGGGCTATATTTCGCGACCCCAAATGGGAAGGCATCATCAACCTCGACAGCCTGAAAACCCCGTGGTTTACCCGTCACCCGTTCCTCAAGATCGTGGAAATCGACGGAATATCGTACTGCCACTATTTCCCCAACCCATTTAGCGGTCGCCCCATCGGTGGGGCCATCACGGCGCGCCTCGGCAACATCGGGCGGTCGTTCGTGCAAGGGCATCAGCAAGGGTTCATGTACGCTTCCAAGGTGTACCCGAACCACGTCAAACACGGCTTGGTGTGCGGTCGGTTCTACACCCGCAACGAGCATTACCGGCCCGATGACGTCCAAGGGGTCGAATGGAACGGTATCGTGATGTTGGATTGCGTTCATAATGGCGATTATGACCTGGTGCCGTTACGCATCGACACATTACGAGAACGCTATGGGAAACAATGAGTTCGATGATTATGTTGCGGCATTAGGTAATCTGCATGCCTTTCGCACGCGACACAAAAGTCGGGTCATGAGGCCGGACATCAAAGCGGACGTCGAAGCTCTCCGCTATCAGGTCAACGAGCTTCATGACATGATCGAGGTAATCACATGCGCCTTGCAGAGCCTATCAAGCTCGAAAATTACGAAAGCAAAAACGATCCGATCAACCCGAGTCATTACCAAAAAGGCAAAGTTGAGTGCATCAGCGCCATTGAGGCGCAGCTCACGTCCGAGGAGTTCCGAGGTTACCTCAAAGGCCAGGTCGTCAAGTACGTTTGGCGCGAGGATCAGAAGGGCGGCACCGAGGACCTCAAAAAAGCGCATTGGTATTTGACTTACCTTTTAAATTACGACGAGGGTTAAATCATGAATTGGCTAAAATCCATTCCTCAGTTTCTTGAACTGTTCAAGGAAGGTAAGGAGATCAGCAATGCGGCGACATGGCAGAATCGCACCGTGGCAGCGAATGCCTGCGTGGCGCTGCTGGGGACGTGTTTGGTCATCGCGAAGACGTTTGGTTACGCCATCGAGCTTGACCAAGAAACTATGTCAAATCTGGGCGCTGGCATTGTGGCTGTTGTTGCTGCTGTCAACGCCGTCATGCACACCATTACGTCAAAAAATGTCGGATTGTCGCCCGACGGCATCTCTGGAACCGGGAGCGGAAATTCCATCGACATGGAATAAACTGCCCCCAGTCATCGTTGGTTTTGAATGTCCTTTAGGAGAAACGAAATGAGTTTTTTCACGACTTTGGAGGCCGATGTAGCGGCCCTTGGTAAGTGGTTCGGCGGTAACCCGGTCGGCGCGCAGATCGAAGCGGACTTTCGCTCGGCGGTGTCGGAACTGGAAAAGATCGCCATTGCCGATTTGGAGAACGCGGTCAAGGTCATCGGCCTTGCGGCGTTGACGGGCTTGGCAACGGGCGGCACGGCGGGCGCCATTGCTGCCGGCATTGCCTCGGCGCAGACGGAGTTCAAGAGCATCAGCGCCGATGTAACGTCTAAGACCCTGAACACCTTGGTCACGACCGTGGTCAATCAGGTCTCTGCCCAAACCACGCCAGCGCCGATCATCGCCCCGTAATGGGCGACGGGGTTATACCCCCATCGGATTGGGCGTCAGAGGTCCTAGAACGCCTCGACGCCCTTCCGACCATATTGCGGCAGCAGGAAACGATTGGGCGGCTTCTGTCGGTCATCCAGAGCCTGAAAGACAAACGCAATCGGTTGAGCAAAGCGCTGATCGAAAGTCGGTCGGAACTGGCGACGGCTCGGGCTGAAGTGGACGAGCTGCAACAGGTCATTATCAAGCGTTTGTCCGGTAAACCCTGATGGGCCACGCCGTCCTGCTGATCTTGTTGGCGCTGTGGTTCGGCCACCACCATCGGATCGCCCTGGTTGCGACGATCGCGATGGCATGGCATCTCAATCGGATCAGACGCCGGTTTCGGTAGCGCCCCTCTCCCGGATTCGAGCCGCAAAGACCTCGCCGCCTTTGACGGGCGACTTTTGTTCACACACTTTCGCACACGCCTCGCGCTCCTCGGCCCTTGCCCGCGCATCGACTTTCGCCATCAGCGCGTGAAGCGCGTCGTAGAACGTTTGATGCAACTCGGCAAACGCATATCTGGCTGCTTCATCGCGGGTCATGGGTTGTCCTCCAGCCAGTCCTCGGCTTCAGATAATACGGTGTCCCACTCCTTGTCATCGACCTGACTCTTTCCGTTTAGGTCGCACCACACCGGGGAACACCGCTGCATGACGTCCACCAGACGCTTTAAATAGTGACGGTCGGTGTCGGTCATGACATCACCCCCAGCGTCCTTTGGGCGATCCCCTCGATCTCCGACACGATCCCGCGGCGGTTCTCGTCGCACAGCCTCAAGATGTCCTTGAGGGCATCCCGAAAGTTGTTGGCGTCCACGTTGGCGCGGTGCAGCGCATCACGCATCCGGTTGGCTTCAGATTCCGTCACGGATCACCTCCGCAATCACGTCCAAGACGGCCATGCACATGAGTATTTTGACGGCGAGCCAAACGGCGGCCTCGGCTCGATCACCGGACTCGTCGCGCCCGATGAATTCCTGATCATCGTCCAAGTTCATACTTTCCTCCTCGCTGCGTTGATTGACCGCCATACGTCGATGACGATCTCGGCCCGTTCCCGGCGAGCCTTCAAGGTCTCGAAAATTTGCACACACTCAATGTAGCGATCATCCGATTCCGTCACACTTTCATCAATTTCGGCTTTGGCCTGACGCTCGGCGACGGTGCCATCAACGGTCAAGAACACCTTGGCGCGAGCGCGCTTGCGGGCGATTTCCGACCGTTCCAGCTCGGCCTTTTCCAAGGCATAGTCTTTGTCGGTCTCGCCCAGGTAATGCAAGGCGGCTTCCATGCGGTCCTGTGTGATTTCACTCATGACGCCACCCGATCCAGTTCGGCGGCTTTATCACGCCATAAATCCGCGTTTGGAAACAACATCACTTTGTTGCAATAAAGCGTTTTACGTTCCATTGGCACGATTTTTCCGGGCGACCCCATCAGCCATTCGTACAGCTGAACCAGCACTTGCGTGTCGTCGGCGTCGATTATCTGGCCCTGATATTCAAGACGCAGATTATCGTCAAACGTCAGCAAAAACAGACCCAACGGAAACGGTTTGACGGGTTCCCACGTATCGGTGCGCTTTTTTGAGTTACACGCACGGCAGCTGACGGTCAGGTTGCCGGGATGGTTAGATCCACCCCGAGCAACTGGCACGATGTGGTCAATGTGCAATTCCGCAGTCGTTCCGTTTGCGCCGCAATACGCGCACGTATAGCGATCACGCTTCATGACTTTCAGCCGCAGCTCTGCGCTGATCGGGGCTCGAGCGCTCATGTGCGGCTCTGCTGAAGGTTTCGCAGCTGACCAACCTCGGACTCCACCTCGGCCAAGAACCGGCGTAGGTCCGACTCATAAGCCGCCATGACCGCCTCGTCGCGCATGACCCGGACCATGAAAAAGTCCAGACCGGACGGCATCCGGTCATCCCATGACACGAAGTCGCACCATTGCGCGCCAGTCACCCACAGGTTGTGGGTCACCTGCGGCAGGTAATCGGACGGCAAGCGCTTGTCCTTCAGGTACTGACAATGCGTCGCCGACTTGGGGCATTTGATCTCCAAGATGCCCTCAAAATTGCGAATGTCACCGTCTAGGCTGCAACCGACCGCCAGATCCTCGCGGATGACAAAGCCGGTGGTGCGGACCAAGTTTCCGGTCTCGGCCTCGTACCGGGCGCGAGCGAGCGGTTCGGCATCAATGCCGCGCTGCATGGCAGGGCTGACGAACCCCGACGGTTCCATCGGCGTCCCTGTCAAGGTTTCGACGGCGAGCTGAAGCCGCAAGTCACGCCGGGCGGCAGCTTCACCGCCCGACTTGAGTTTGGCCAACATATCGCCCGCCACGGAGCCGGTCAGACGACCGGCCCGGGCTGCGAACCATTCCGAGGTGCGCTGTTCGCACTCGATAATGATGGGCTTCATGCCGCCACCCGCGATGCTTTGGTCTTGAGGACTGCCCACTCGCTGCTGTAGGTGCTCTGGACGTGGTTGCGGTATTCCATCGACGCTGCCGACCAAGCCGTTCTGAGGGCGTCTGAGCCGCTATCAGCCACGGCGTGCATGTCGGCCCACCAAGACGCAAAGCCTGTCGGAGCGGCGTTTTGCGGCGATTTACGGGCGGTCTGGGTGGCCTCCTCGGCATCGTCGTCCTCGTCACCGCAGACGCCCGCAATCGCCATGAGACTGACGCGGCGGATGTAGGTGGTGGCCGACGCCCATTGTTGCGGCTGTTGATAGGCCGGCAGCGGCACTTGCGACTCGATGCGGTCGTCACCGTAGTACAGGGTGGTGACCAGCACCTGCGCGCCTTCGTAGAAGTCATAGGTCTGGGTCATGGCGATGCCGTGGCGCGCCAACACGGGCACGACGGCGTCGCGCACAGCCGCGAGGCTGGCGAACTTGGACTTGAAGTGCGGGTTGACCTTGTCAAAAGTCGGGTTGCGCATCTCCGCCTGAGCTGCGGACAACGCCTGGTACAAAGTCCGCGTCGGCGGCGTCGGCTCCGGCATCGGCTCGTCGTGCAGATTCTGAATGTCAGTTATAACGTGTTCTTTCATGCGTCCCATGATTATTCTCCCTTCAAACTGTTGATTTCGGCCTGCAAAGCCGCGAGTTTGGCGGCCTTGATGTCCGATACGCGCTGATCGTGATTTGCCAAAACCTGCTCCGCGGTCAGCTCGGGCAATTCGATTTCGACGATTTCGGTCGCGCGGACGTAATCGGTCGGGATGTGGTCAGCGTCAACGATGTGGATCAGCGACGGATTCCAATTGATCGCTTTGATCCACTTAACCCCACACACTCGTGCTTTCATGATGCCCTCCCAGGCTCAATTCCAAACGAACAGAACAAACGCTACGCCGATGCAGAAGCCGAGGCAGATCCACGGCACAATGTCATCCAACTTGTCGTGATTCATGAGCGCACCGCCTTTTTGTTCGGGTGCTCCGGCGGGACGTACAAGTCAGCTAGCGTTTCGATGATGAATTCGTGGAACGGCGTCTGCTCGTCCGGGTAGTACTCAAGGATTGGGCCGTTCTTGCGAAGGTCGCGGCGGGTGACCACGTAGCAACCGTTAAACCAGTCGACAGACCACGCTACGTTGTCGATGAGCAATTCGATTTCCATGTTTTCCTCCTGTCAGCACCGTGCCGACGTGGGTAGAACTGTAAACCCGGTTGAAGATAGTGTCAACTAGGTTGACAAAAATATTTTGCATGGGATGATTGGAGACATGGAAATACAGCAAATCATCGCCCATTTTGGGAACATCAGCCGCGCAGCTCGTGGGCTGGGCGTGTCGCGTCAGACGATCTACAACTGGATCAACGGGCGCAAACGACTGACGGACATGCGTCGGCGGGACATCGAGATGCGTATGGGGAAGCAAACCCCGGCGTCGGTGGCCTGACCGAACCGGGGAATGCCTGGGGCATTGGCGATAAGAGGCGTACCACCGGGGTGCAGTTTACAGAAGTTGATTTGTCAATAGCAAGAAGGGACGGGAAATGTCGCAATATGACAATACAAATACGGGCTGCGTATTCAAGAACGAACGCAAGGCCGAGGACTGGCAGCCGGAATACCGCGGCTGGCTGAACGTCGATGGCGTGGAATACTGGATGGATCTGAAGATCCGAGAGGGTCAGAAGGGCAAGTTCTTTAGCGTGAAAATCAAGCGCAAGGATCGCCCGAGCGGTGGCAAGGCGGTGCCGACCATCCCGACATCAATCCCGCGTCCACCGGAACCCAAGTTCACGGACGATGAAATACCGTTTTGATTTCCCGAAATGGGCATAGAGGTTGACACACGCTAAGTCTTGGGCGTAATTTCGGGACACGTCCCTCGCCTCGGACGTTAAACCAGGCATTACCCGCAAGGGTTGTCCCTCACCACGGACGAAAATATCTGGTGCGCGTGGGGCCGTGCAAACCGGCTACAGGGTAGGTGTCGCAGCGCGTACAGATGCGGCAGTAATAAAGTCGGCTCCGAAGGGCAGACGACTTCCCGACATCCCCATACGTGGGGGTTAGGGGGGTCTTTGTCTCACCAAAGGGCAGGGGGGATTAAGAGAAGATTCTGATGCTTTTT
>Ga0208250_1000273_pt1 | contig 17023 bp, 51 predicted proteins | sample CryBogCBE18Aug09_FD_184557 | JGI IMG/M metagenome (GOLD analysis project Ga0208250, IMG submission 184557) | Freshwater microbial communities from Crystal Bog, Wisconsin, USA - CBE18Aug09 (SPAdes) (version 2) | ecosystem: Environmental > Aquatic > Freshwater > Lake | place: Crystal Bog... | reverse complement strand
TACCATTTTTTATTGATTGGTCCCATCCAATTGATTGAATATCTTACAGTCATTTATCCTTTTAATGCACAATATAGAATTATAACAATAATTAGTATAATAGGCAACCAATCTCGCAAAGTCATTGGTTCATTACTAGGTAATTTTGGGGGAGTCGGTCGTAACATATTTAACCTCTCTCAGGATTTTCCATGTACCATTTCTTGGTTTCTTCATCCATTGCATTTCGATATTCTACTTCATCCAAAAATACTTTGCGAACAAAATCTGGTATATGATGTTGTGTTTCAATAATTGCTTCAATATGTTCGGTACTTAATGTTTGTAGTGGTTTGTATTCTATTGGTTGCCTGCCATCTTTACCTCTGGTGCCCCAACAAAATGCTTCACGAATCTTTTGATGCGGGTCATCAGTATAAACACACATATCTTTAGCTGGCACCTTATTAACAGTACCACGGCGATATTCAAAACCACCATCAATGAAATAAGTTTCACCATTGGCATCAACATGACTTACAAAATCATGGCGATGTTTAGAATGTAAAATAGTGCCGTCAGGAGTTTGAACTCTTTGTGCAATTAATCTTGGTTCCATTAGTGTACCACCTTTTCATCATCTTCGTCATCTAAAACATTTTCTGGTGATTTTAATAATTGTAAGAAATCTTCACGATAATCACCCATTTTAGCCAACCATGTCAATCGTGCCAATATAACGGCAGTCAGGTTCAAAGGAGGAATTTCATATGTAGTTACCCACTTAATCAAAGCATTATCAATATCTTCCGATAAATGCTCGAGCATTTCATCTTCTTTACTCTTTGCCATTACCTGCCTCTTTCCAATCTTTTTGACAACTTTCTTTAGTTGCGTGTTCGCTATATTTCAAACAATCTTCAATGAACTCAGCGGGCGCCACATCAGCAGATACTACGCCAGCAGGTGTAGAAGCCATAGAGGTTGCCTGTGTTGGTGATAAGAATACAAATAGAATAGCAAATATACCAGCACCAATTGCAATCAATCGCCAATATAAACCGACCAATACGACAGCAAGGCCACCAACAATAATGATTTGTAGTATCTTGGTAGTTAAACCATACTCAGAAAGGTTATTCAATAATTCCATTTTCAATCTCAATAAGCATCACAACGCACATCAACTGGCACCAATACTTTGCCACCTGTATCAACTTTTTGTGCAACATATTCAGTAGTAGGTCTCAAGCGTGCACGCATACATTCACGAGCTGCATTGATAACTTCATTGCGACCCATTACCTCAGGTCCATCGTAACCTTTTACCTTGTATGTTGGTGCACCAGCACAAGCGGTAAGCATCAACAATAAGAATAATGCCAGTTTAGTTTTCACTTTATTTCTCCATAATATAAGATAATACTTCTTTTGCTTCTTTCAAATCGGACTTCTCGACTGCTGAATCAACATAATCAAGCTGTCTTGCGTGCAAATAATTTGCTACTCGCAATGTATCCATATATCTGACTGCTTGTTCTAAATCGGTAAATCGTTTGCCTTGAACGGTATAAATTTTCATTTACCAGTATCCACTTTAACAGATACATTCTTAACAGTTTCAATACCACGGTCTAATGTTTGTGCGATGCCGGTAAATCCCATTGTAGAAACCATAAAACCTAAAATAAAACCAATAATAAAATTAAACATAATCTTCCGCCAATACAATATACTCAATATACAAATTATCCAATTCCTCATCGGACTTCTTAATCAATGAATCGGTAGTAAAACCTTTCATTGATAACATCAAAATAATATCACTACGACTAATATGATCCATAAAAAACTCCTCGCCAATTAAGAGGCCATTATAACACATGGGTGGATAGTGTCAACCGAACTGTTGTTCCTAGGCAACACAAATCAACTTACCAATACCGACATACTCCTCAATAGCGTGTTTTAACTGCTTAGGAGACGCCTTAGGTGCAATGAAAGTATAATCGAGAGCGGGATTCACATCGCTATCCGACAGCACCTTATTCAAGTATAGGATCGCCTCACGAGCATCATCAAATTCTTTCATGCCGGTATTATTAAACAATTTTGGTTTTGCAATATATTTCATTTGTTATTTGCCCTAATAAATGATGGTTGTCCAGCACCAGATTCAAAATTCTTGCCTGCGCCATAACCTTGGGTTTCAGCAATCAACTGCTCACGCAATGCGGCACATTCTTCATTGAGCATTTTGTTTTCTTTCACGGTGTCCATATAAACAGTTTCAAATAAAGTCCACAGTTTATTAAACTTCACATCATATGAATTGGCAATGCCAAGAATGTGGTTAGAAATACTATCAATATCATTCTTTACCCAGCCTTCAAATAAGCCTTCATCAAGCTCTTTTAAATCATCAACAACAAACCAACATTTTGTAATCTGTTGTTCAAAATCAAATCTATCGCTCATAATATTCCAATAAAAAGGAGGTGGTGCCACCGACTTATGGGCGTTTCACAACGAGCCGGCGGTAGCGAAAACAATTAAGCAGCGACTGCTACTGCTGGTTGGGTAGATTTAACCAATGGTGCAGTTTTAACTGGACCTTGGTAACGACCATTAGCATCAAACTCGGTGTAATTCACCAACTGATACGCTTGAACTTTACGGCCATTCTTGATAACTTTCACAATGCCGCCATCTTTGCGGATATTGTAGATATTAGTGCTCAATCTGTATAAAACGGATTCTTGGTCTGTGCCTTTGAATACAGCGGAAATCTCATCGGGTGATACTGGTTTACCAGATAACAACACCTGTGTGATTTTTTCGTGACGATTGATTTTGCCTTTGCGAACTGTTAATGCCATGATATAATTCCTTCTCAATAAATTAATAAAATTACTACTCAAATTAGATTATACTACAATAATGGTTGGTTGGCAACCATATTTAAACATCTTTACCACTTTTACAATTACCAAAATGCCACCTTTTCATTGGTGCCATTCTACCCTCTTTACCACAATGAGGACAAACTAGTTTTGGTAAACTGTTTAAATGCTTACCTAAACTATCTCTATGAGATTCTGCTTTTGGTTTCCCTTTAGAAGCAGCACTCATATTATCTTTCCATTCATCAGATAATTTTTTATTTTTGTTTGGACTGATTTTACCTAACATAGATAATCGTTTCTTTTCAGAAGATTCTTTACTTCTTTTCTTTCCAGTATTAACTATACTTAATTTCTTACGGTGTTCGGAACTTTTTGGAATACCCTTTTGTAATCTACCAAACTGGTTACCTTCTTTGAATTCCCAACCAATGTTGTTTCTTTTTGATTGATTGACGATTGGATCACACATCAATGACGGTTGATATTCAACTCCAAACAACTCGGCCATTTTCTGGCAGAATTTATCATAATCTTCCTGTGTTTGATATATAATCATGCTGGCATTCCTTTACAATGTTAGAGTAGGCGGATGTTGGTAGCATCGTGGCCTACACCTATTTATACCGGATTAACATCCTCTGGTTGTTTACCACTTCTATCTTCACACCACACCTTAGAGGCCTCTAGTGTTCCGATAAGTGCATCAATACCATCTTTGTCCATTGATACATTACCATAATAGACTTTCAGCATCACTCGGCCTTCGGTAGTAGGACCAAGAGAATAATATTGCCTTTCCGGTTCAGGTTCAGGCGTATTATTCTTTAAGTAATCATTTAATTGTTCTCTCTGCTCTTTAACTACTTTATTATGAGCAGAGTCTTTTTTAAACAAATTAAACATTAGAAACCTCAGTACCAATGGTAACTGTTGCCGTATTAGCAGGCGATTCTACCGATGCATCAACTTTAGAATACAAATCAAGGAATGCCAATTTGGTTTCTTCATCAAAACGATTCACACACAAGGTAATTGCCTTCATGCGGTCTTTGAAGATACCAAAAGCTTTGGCAATATGTACCAGACGGCGGGTAGAGATAATCTCATCAGTAGCGCCTTCTTGATACGATTTGCGAACAACATCAGCCCATTGGCAAAGGTTATCAACAAAATCCTTGTCATCAAGCAATGGTGACAGAATCTTTTTCTCGGTCTTGGCATCAGGATATTCTTGCTCGACAGTAATTGGAAAACGCTCTAAGAAAGCATCATCAAGAATTTGCGAGAGATATTTGCCTTCATCACTACCACGGCCTTTTGTATTGGCAGTAGCAATGATTGTGAAGCCGTCAGCAGGATAAACCATTTCACCAGATTTCTTATTGTAATGTGGTTTGCCTTCCATAATGCCTTGCAAACACATCAACTTATTAGAACCACGGTCAACTTCGTCAATCAATAGAACTGCGCCACGCTTCATAGCAATCAAAACGGGGCCATCACGATTGACCACATTACCATTCACCAATGTAGGACCGCCAAGCAAGTCGCTCTCATCAGTTTCAACAGAGATATTCACACGAATACACTCACGATTCAACTCCGCACAAACCTGTTCGACCATCAAGGTCTTGCCGTTGCCTGATAAACCAGTAACGAATACAGGATAAAATGCCTTGCTACTAATGATATTCTTCATATCTTTGTAGAAACCAAACGGCACATAATCAGGCCATTTTTTAGGCACAGCAGGCTCAGAATCATCAATCAGTTTCGGTTGACGGAACTCCAACACTTGTGCAGGTTGAGCATATGCCATTTCTGTTTCAGGCTCAATAACTTTACAATCAGCATCGTTTAACTTTACAATACTTTCTTTTAACTTTACAATCTTTTCACCAGATGGTGGCACTTTGTATTGGCCACGGTCATAGCGATATTGTGCCTTGGTAACCAACCAATATGGATACGGGGCGCCAGATTCATTACAAACTCTGGTAATATCATCACGGCTAATAATTGCTTCAGTACCGAAAATAGATTCACAAGCGGTAACAAACGATTTTGCATTTTTATTCATAATTATCCTCTAAAAGAACTCATCCATGCAGCCAAAACTTTTTTGGCTTCACTTCTATTCAAACCAAACTCCAACTCAAGATAAGGTGCGGCACCAAACATATTGGTCACACCAGAATCTCTCAACTGAATCAAATAATCAAAATACTTTTCCATAATAACTTTCTATAAATGGTGGGCGGTCTTGGAATCGAACCAAGTATGCCTGAGGCGACAGATTTACAGTCTGCTGAAGTCACCAATGCTTCTCACCGCCCGCTAATTAGTCTAATAAAACCATATACGCTTCAGCATTATTCTGAATAAACCAATTGATGCCTTTTCTCAAACCAGCATAATCGCCAAAGATTTCACAACCTTTTAATGTATCATACACGGCAACTTCTTCAGGCGATAACATAATGCCTTGGCCTGAAAATGGATTGGTAATATATTCACTCACTTCACCAACAAAAATATCTTTATACGGCAGTTTCATCTAACACCTCATTATATAAGTCAATCAATGCATCATCAGTCATTTCAAGATGACGCTCTTCTAACAACTCACGGCACAAACCTACTAAATCACGCTTTTTCATTTTACGAATAGATTGCATTTCTGCATCTACAATCGTAGCGATAGCATCTTTTAAAGAAATATTCATAAGTCAACCATTATACAGGTACCACTAATTAAGTCAAATTTATTTTGCGTTTTGTTGTGTGGAAGCAACACTTTCTGAGTGCTTACATTTACCACGATAGGCATACCCTACGCAATTACAGGTATACTTACCAGATTCTAAGGTGACCGTATAGGTCTTGCCTGAATCGCTTTTGACTGACCAATGAGGCGTATTCTCAAGGCTAGGCACATCAATCACCACCGTTGCGCCATAGGCGTCCAGTTCCTTGTGTTTGACCTTGATAAACTTACGCCTACGGGTATCAAGCGGCAATGGTTTATGGAGAATTACCATTTCATTATTGCTCGCCTTGGCATATGCCAGAATGTTGGACTTACCATCAAATAGATAAGTGTGGTTAGGCACAACAAATTCACTATTGTCCCATTCTGTAACCTCTTTATATGCACTAATACCCATTAAACTTCTTCCGTTTCATTAACATAAACTTCTTTATAAATTACTTTAACACTTTCAGCAGGATACATTTCTGCACAATACTGCTTCACTTCAGCAGTATCAAAATGTTGGACATAAATCTGGCGACCAGAAATAAATTCAACCATGTATACACTTTCAAAATCTGAATCATAACTCATACGCCCGCCCATTTAATATGTTGATAACCGCCACACAATACATTACCACGACTGAAATTTCTTGCAGGTGCTTTCCAACTTGCTGACTTTAGAATATCGCCTTGCTTAAACTTTTTGTCATCGTTAATCATAATCCATGAATGAGAACTGCGCTGATAACCACTAATCTCACCATGCGTCATAATCACATGGATATACTTGCGGCCAACCAAATAACTAAACATGGTTTCAGCAGAATGTCCGGTTCGATTATAGTCCGCCTGTAAATGCTCAACATACTCTTGCACACATAAATCTAAATCTTTATAAATGCCCATTATTCACCTCTTGCCCATTGAACACCACGCATAAATGCTTCACGCTCGGTTCTAATCAATTGCGTATCACGATAACTGCGCTGATATACATCAAACGAATGAGCATAACGCTTGCGAGTAGAACCTTTAAAACCTGGTTGTGGTCTAGGACCACGGAACATTACATAATACTTGGTAAAATCAATAAACTGCTTGATGGTTTCATAATTGTCCATCGGTACACCTTTATAAGATGAACGAAAACTTGCGGGCGCCTGCCAATTTGCAAATACGATTTTCATCAAATCTTCTTTTTGTTTATAATTTAATTTCATAATCACTCCGATAAATTGACAACACGACCATCATATTCCATAAAACTCACTTGATGCGGTACAAACACAATACGACCAACACGATTTTCCTTGTGAGGCGTGGTTTCATACTTTTCAAACTTATCTGCCGTCACGGTAATTTTAAAACAATTATAACCGGGTTCATTACAGTTTGCCTGCTCTACCACGCCTTCTACAAAAGCGTCATCACGACCTGCCATTGGTTTAAAATCAAATGCACGAATAATATCACCAACTTTTGCTTTGCTAAAATGATTCATATATTTTTCTCTCAACTAAAACATCCATTATACAGGTACCACAATATACCACAAGCATTGTGTCAGATTAGGCGTAATGAACTTGGTCCTTACTTTTAATAATGTTGTATCCACACAACAGCTTTTGTTCGACAAACAACTCCACAATCGGTTGGTCATCTGCAAATTCTTGTTGCAACGATTTTAATTCACTTACCACAAAGTCCCAAGTATTCATATTTCCCTTAATTAAACATACCATAACTATAAATCACCAATAAAACTGTATTCAATAACCAAATATTCATTTCTTTAATTCTAAGTCCCCATATTGCATACAATAAAGAACCAAGATTAAAGAGATAAACATTATAAGGCATTTTCAAAGCGGTCAGGACTGCACCAGACAATATACACGCACAACCTGACCACTTCAATACATTATTCATATTACCAACTTCTCAAATTAAAACATTCAACTTCCACAAATTCATCTTCTACGCCATCTGGTATTTGCTTCTCAATTTCATTAGCAAAGCTAACAGCGGCATCATTATTATCAAATGCCTTCAGATTAACCCAACCATTTTCTGGTCCAAAACTTTTAACGATATAAATTTCCATAATTATTCCTTGTTATGCAACCAATCCATCGATTCACTAATACAACCATCAGCGCAGCTCATATTGCGCTCAACAAAATCAATACCATTATCACAAGCATAATGATAAACATCTGATAATAAATCTTGTGCCATTTTCAGTTTAACCTGAATTTCACTTTTAGTCATCATTTTCTCCAAATACTGTTGAAATATCTCGCTCACGCAGTTCCTGCTCTAATTCTTCATCGGTCATATTATAATAACCTTGAAAACCCCAACGCAATACAGAAATGAAACCTTCATCAAAACCATTCTGCATTGCATCTAAGTCATCTGCAACCAAGGTTTCTACTGCTTGCTGTTTCCAGTCAGGTTTAAATGACATTACCATATTAAAACTCCAATAGGTTATACAGCTTATTCATAATATCGCTGGAAGTTTTACCATCATCTGAATCCTGATAGCCAAAATCTTCCAATACATCATATATCATGCCAATCTGCTCTTCGGTAAATGATACCGAATAATCTGCCAGATTGTCACCTGTGCGAATAATTCTAAATTGAACCGCCATTATACTGCCTCCTTTAATTCATTATCTAAAACTACCAATTCTTCATCCGTTTTGGTTTTATCCAATAGAGTATAGATTAAGGTTGACACATAATCATCCATTTCATCTAAACTCATGGAACGCACCATATTCATTTCATCTTCAACCAAACGGCCAATAATATTATAACGATTTACCATTAAATGCTCCCAATCATATCTTGCAATTGCGAAAAGTCCGAAGCGTCCTGCTCATCGTAATAAGGACTATCCTCATCATATACACCAGTTTCCTGATACTCACACAATGACGCATGGATCAATTCCATCTGATTATCTGATATATCAAAACCCGCTTCCGGCGCACCATCGACAAACTTGGTCAATTCATAATGCACTTTACTCATAGATTATCTCCCTAATATCGATAATTTCAGAATCCTGCAATTCTAAATTATATGCCTCATAGAATGATTCTTTCACTCTACGGATATATTCTTCCTTGGTCTTTACCTCATGGTTATTACCTTCCCAAACCACTTTAACTACGCATTCAAATTCTTTATATTGGTCACTCAATTTCTAACTCCTCAATATCAATGGTTTCATTATCTTCCGCATATGACCTTAATGCATTGGCAAACTCATGCGCTTTATCAAAAGTGGAAAATGCTTTAACCGCTTCGGTAGACCAATTATTAGGTTCTACCTCTAAATGGGACATTACCACGAATACTTTACTCATATTAAGCCGCTTTCATCATAAATTGTGGATACTTAACAAAACCGCTGGTATCTTTTTTGGCCTTGCCTTTGGCATATAAACCGACCACGACACCACGAGGATCTAAAAAGCGTAAATCAGACTCATCACCGTTGAATACTGGTGCTTTTGCATGGAAACCATTACCATAAAAATCTACAAACTCTGGCATTGGCAAGGTTTTCTTGATACCAAACACCATAGCAATATTGTAACCTGACTGCCATGCTTTCATGACATCAGCATCGTTACCATCGGCCGCAGAAAAGGTTAGTGAATAATTACTAATACCTGATACTTTACGACCGAGCACCTTGGTATAATCGTAAAACTGGATATAACCAAACGCTTCAAAGATATTGGAGTAATATACATTACCCATTTTCACTGGATATTTCTCCCATGAGATATCGGAAGTACCGTTTAAACGGAAAACAGGCACCAGACCTGCTTTGGCAGATTGTTTAATAGCTAATAGAATATCTTTTACCAATAATGCCATAAACTGCTCACGGTCATTATAGAATAATTGAGTTTTACGGATACGAGCCTGCTGAATGGTATTGGTATTCTCACCTCGCTTAAACATACCGCCACGACCAGCCGTATTGAGGCAAGCAGATAAACAACCTGCTGTGGCCTTAGGACAGGTATTGTGACCAGATAATGAACCTGGTGCTAAATGGAGAATGTAGGTATTATAGCCTTGCGCCATACCTTTCAAAGTCTTAGGATTACCTACTGATAATAAATGCATAAAATCTCACTTTCAAAAATTACAATCGAAATTAACCAACAAAAAACCATTATACAGGCATTGGAATAGACCACAAGTAATATGGCATATTCCAATAACTATGATTGGCCGATACTCCTAAAAGTGTTGTATCGGAACAACATCAACTTAAATAATAATGATAATATAATGCCATCACCACCAAATTGAATATAAAAAACACGGATACAAAACAAAACAATAATCCGATAATATTATAGAATAACCTCATAGTGGTGCCTCCATAATCTCTTTTTCTGATAATAATGCTACCGTGACTGGATTATCTCTCCATCTAAATGATAATGGAGTATCCAATGCTACCGTATATAAAAACTCATTACCATAATGCCTACTGGTTAATACCTTACCGATAATGGCATTATTACCATACATACCGATTACCCTACTATTATCTTTAATCATAATACTCCTTCAAAAATAGATTTAGCTTCTGATAATGATAATACGCTGGTTTCAAATTCCGTATAATCATCATTAAAACTACAAAAATCAAGCATTTCCTGATAATTGGTAAATACGATAATATCAAAATCACCTTTATCTTCATGCCTTACTGCGCAAAATGCATCTTCACCTTTAATCATAATATCTCCTTAATGACCACAAGCAATTAAAAAACGGTCAATATCAAAAGCCTGATTATCTGCTCTGAATTGAATAGCTAAATCCGAACATAATTGATAATTGGCTTTATTCTCGGATAATACTTTAGCCAACATAATATAATGCTTTTTGCTCATATAATCTCCTAATTAAACTCTTTTACCCATTCAAAACGGGTAGATAATGGTACCCATAATAACCTACGCTTATTCTCTGGTAATTCTAATGGATATTGTAATAATAACCAATCAGGATTATCCGAAAATGCTACTTTACTGCTATATCTTACTAGGCGGACGATACGATTATTCCATTTTGCTACTAATAATGTCATAATATCCTCCTGTAAATAACTAAAAATAATAACCTTTATTACTTTTGGTAATATAGTCGTTATATTGTCGCTGGATAGGTGCTCAGTTTAAGACTTAGTTAGAATACCAGATTATCCTAGTGCGTCCTAGATAATCCTGAGAGATATTCCGAGCCACTTTCAGCTAATAATATTACTAATAACCTCTATTAACCGCTGTGGAATAAAGGTTATTATAATACTACTGGATTAAGCAGTTAATTTTGCTTGTAATTTGGCAAGCTTATCTGCGGCAGCTTTAATCTGCGCTTCGATTTTCATTTTCTTTTCTTGCTCTTTTTGCTTACTAGATAATGCTTTAATACGCTTATTGGTAATAATGTCATCCTTAATCATTTCACGGATGGATTTTACTAAAGCACGCTTATCCTTAATAGATAATGAAGATACGGTGTCGATAAATGTAGTCATATTGTTTTCCTTTAATATAATGGTATAGTTAATAATACTGCTTGATTATAGTGATACTTTGTGATAAGATACTACTGATAATGCTTTAACCGATTTTCTTGGCTTTCTGGTGATAATATGGCCACCATTATTAAGATAATCGAGAATATCCTGCTGGATTTGAATATCGGCTTTTAGCTTCGCATTTTGCTCTGGTTTAGCGTATACCTTACCAGTAAAGCGCTTAGCGATAATATTACATTCAGCCAGCTCGGATATAGCATTATTAACAGCTGCTTTTTTGGCAGCATTATCACGGCGCTTAATGGACTTAATATCCTGATTAACGCATGATAATAACTGCTTCAGCTCGGTAATACTCATATTAGATAATGCTTGATAATCCATAATAATCCTAAGTTAATAAAATTCTGAATATTGTGGAAAAGCGTTGTAAGAAAACAACAGCAATTCCGCAAAATTTCTACCACTCTTGGAGTATACACGAACCACGGAAAATGTAAAGCGTTATTTTTGAGTGCGCTAAGCTATTGAATTTATTGCGGATAATACTCGACCGGACTGCTGGAGTATTATTGAGAGACGCTCTGGTTATGGCTCAGAAGCGCACGCAATTGATTGATTATATTATAAAAAAAAGTTCATTCCAGGTCAAACTCTTTATTTCCAAAAAGTTTTTTCCAGCCGGAACTCAAGGAATCGAAATTTTTTTGGAGGAGGTCTTAGTGTTCCAGGAATTTTTCCAGGGAGGAATCAGAGGATTTTAGTTTTTGGAATCTTACTAGTCTGGACTGGCTAATCTTCCTTTTGGTTTCTTCAGAGTGTTTTCTACCTGTTCGACCTTTTCTGGATGCTGACATTTTCTGTCTAGTTTCCATAGACATAGGTTTCATTATACGACCTAAACGCCAGCCTTCAGGTACCTCAGAATTTTTTGGTATAGTGAGGTTCTTAGTTCCATCAGTAATCCACTTCTTATTGCTATTTCTTAGTCCTATAGCTTTCTTCTGTTCTTCTGATATAGTATGACAGGAACCTCTATAAAACCCTTCTGGAATAGTATCAGTAGGTTGAATGAGTTTATCTTCAGTACCATTAGTGATTCTTATTCTACCTGTTAAAGTCTCTGATATTTTCCTAGCATTCTCTGGATTCTTAGCCCAAGATTTACTACCTATTTTCTTCTTAGTATCTTCTTTATGTTTTCTACCAATCCATGGATGAGATTCTGGATTCTTTAGGAATCTTTCTTTAGCCAATTCAGATAATTTTTGTTTACCTTCTTCACTCCATCTGAATCTTTTACCTATAATAGATTTTAGTTTTCTGGTTTCTTCTGATACTACATGGCCAGAACCACCTTCACCACCATCTGTGAGGTTTCTTAGAATACCTGTACCGATATCTTTTCTACCATAATGTTTAATGAGTTCGATTTCTTTAGCAAAAGCATCTTCTTCATTACTAAAGTATTCTAAGATTTGTATGCGGGATTTATCAGTAGGAACTTTAAATTTTCTACCATTATTTTTATATGCTCTATCACCTTTACCTTTACCAATATAGTAAGGTGTACCATCTTCTCTTAGATAAGCATAGACATAATAGTTATTCACTTTATGTTACCCATTTCAATTGTTTTTCTTTCTTGGACTGTCCAGAAATATTCTATGGACTTCTTAGCATAATCTGAATCGATATACTGTCCTAGAGCACCATCTACATTTTGTCTGTGAACCGTGGCGCCCCAAATAGTTTGAGTGTTACCAACTTTATATACAGTACCAATGATTTTTCCATCCTCATCGTCATAGTATACCCATTGAGAATACTCTTTTTCCATCCATTTTTTCATAATGTCACCAAGGTGAGTTGATACTTTGAGTGAAGTTGTCCACAGATTCTATACGGTATCTGACATGAGGATTCTTCTTTCGTAATAGAGCTTCAACCTTTTCTTCTGCTTCTTGGAGAGTTTTAAATCGACCTCGAATAGAATCAGGACCAACAGGACGGGACATGATAACGAGGAAAGGATACTCTAGTTTTTCATCCGCAATCGTCTGTAATGCTCTACCGTTTAGTGTCATGTGATACCTTTTGAATAATTTTGAGGTCTTTGAATTCGTTACCATATGCGTCCGTGCAGGTCCACAATTCTTTCTCCACAGGTGGCTGAGGAACACACTTGACGGTACCAGATTCCCGGTCTTTCTGTTCTGCTTCGTAACGAGCATTGGATTGACCTGTGGATTGGCCAATTGCGTAGGAGACTATTCCCGCAAAGCCTTCGGAAGCGCTGGACAAAAACAGTAGTCCGAGTGCGGATAGGATGATAAGTTTCGTTCTTACGTTTCGCATCATTTGTTCTTCCAGTTAAATCCTAATAATTTAAATAATACTTTCTGATACCACTTTGGTTCAGTTTCTAGTCCAACATTAATACCACCAATAGATAACTGTCCAACCGAATCAATAGGAGTTACTGTCAGTTGTGGTGCAATACTGGTTGTCCAAGTAGGTTCAACAAAAATAGTTCCTGTACCAGTAGTTAGAACCGATAACTTTGGTTTGGCACAATCGGTATAATCTAATCCTAATGGAATCTGTTCGGTGAGCGGCCAAAAGAATTGAATCTCAATCTGATTAATATCCCAATTTTGCTTAGAGATTACATTACCAAAGAAACCATTATCATTGATACCAGGATCGGTCCACATCATTCTTCTTCCGGTTCTTGTAAATCATCTTCTGTAAATGGCCATGGTGCCGAATTGGCGGACCAATCTGGCGGAACTTCTAATGGTTTCTTTTCTGCTTCTTTTCTGTCATCAGTAGTCCAGGTAGTCATTTAGTCCTCCAATTGAATGAATGCTTCACTAAGTTCTTTTAAAGCGGACTGTAAATTTGCGTCTTGTTCTTCTTCGGTTAGAGGCTTCTCTGCCAGACCACGCCATTCAGTAATCTTGAGTTCGTCACCACCAATGTCCTCATTCTCACCAAAATAATCACGCCATTCTTTTCCATTCCAATATGCTTTGTGTGGAAATGGCCATGCCTTGGTCGTTACTTCATAGACGCCTTCGTAAGAAGGTTTAATCTTTTTAGGAAAAAAATCGGTCATTTCATAGACAGGCTCTGGTACATATTCTTCTTCATCTTCCGCTTCACGGTCTTGCATTTGTTCAGAGATAGCAAACATTTCATCGATATCGGAAGGAATATCATCCTGTACTTCGGCTGAGTTCATGTCGGAGTAATCATAGGAATCATCTGAACCATACTCATACTTACCACAGAAAGCCATGCCACTCTCATCGTAGTAGGCGGTGGTGTCATAACCATTTTCAAATAGGTAATCGTAGAGAGCAATAGGAGGACCCCATGCGGTATCAAAGTTGACTCGGATGTTATTATCATCTAAGCGTTCAAAGTCATAGACTGAAGCTTCCCATTTGGTGCCCCAATTCTCAATGTTCCAGCCGTACCATTCTTCTTCAAACTCAGCTGGTCGTGGACGCAATGATTGGAATAGCGCAACATCATCTTTTGGCTTATTCAATTCATTTTCAATTTCATCAATCTTTTCTTTAAAACCGTGGTTGATTGTGGCCACGTTTGAACACCAATTAGGCATAATATTTCTCCAGGTAAAATAACTTCTCACATCACAAAAACTAAGTATAAATACTTATATCGTAAACACTTAACATTTCAATCTCAAAAGGACTAAAAATGAAATTCATTCAAGCAATTATCAATGCTTTGGCATTTCTCAAAACCACATCACAATTAGAGTACTTTGTACGTTCTAAAAATCCACAAACACATTCTGAAGTAGAAAAGTTGGTTCGTGATTTCTATTCTATGAGAAGTATGTAATGGAATTTGAAATTCTAATTACGCTGCTTTCTTGGTCTTTTTAGGTTTTGATTCTGGTTCACCCTTAATCATTACCACAAAGTCCTCGTTTATTACAAAGACTTTTTCTTTTTCATAGACTGTTTCACGGACTTCATTCCAGTCCGGTAGAATTGAATCACCAATTTTGATAAATTCAACATCAGGTCCGATTGCCACAACTTTGGCAAACTGAGCTTCATTTTTATCTGTGGTAACTAATATGATACCACCGCCGGTAAAAGTTTCTTTTTTCTGGTCAATCAATTCAATGATTACATTATTTTTAATAGCTCTTAACACGCACAATCCTCTCATTTGTTTCCATACATTTGTCAATTATTTCTTTGGGCGCTGATTCGTCAATCTCAGTACAATCATAACGGATTATAGTCGGTTTGTCAAACATTTTGTGGTAATCATCATTACCCATGAGGGCATATACCACACACAACATGATAATCATACCGGAGATTTTTAGGGCTTCCATTTTAACATTTCTTCGTAGCTATATTTTCTTTTCATAAACGGTGATGGATTCTCTAAGTAACAAGCCTCTAAATCACCTGGTCGTCTTTCTTTATATTCTATATTACAATCACCACCATTGACCTTAAAGAATAATGAGGCAATTTCTTTAACGGTTCTGGCATCATTATATGCCAAATTCTCAATGCGATTGGTTGATGGATTATCAATTGCTTCTACCATAGCATGGCAAATATCCATTACATGAACATACTCACGGACAGCAGTACCATCTTTAGTATTGTAATCGCTTCCGTATATATTCATCGTTTTTGTTTCCAACGCTTTGATGAGATTAAAAAATAATCCATCAGGATTAGTCGGTGGAAATCCTTCAGAACCAATCACATTATAGAAACGGAAAATGGTACAATCCGGTTCTTGTTCGATGAGCATATCTTCCGCTACCTTCTTAGAGATAGCATAAGGAGATGCCATGCCTTCAGCCGCACCAGTTGAGGCGAAAATAAACTTCTTATGCGGTACAATATTCCTCAACCAATGTGTACCGTTAATATTTGTATTATAATACGCAGTAGGATATTCTACTGATTCTCCGACTTGCACTAAAGCTGCCAAATGAATGATAGCATCAAACTCAATGTCTGTTACACCGCACTTACGAATGTCTTGAGGTTTTCTAATATCAACCTCAAACATATAAGGACCACGATGTTCAAAATGTTTATCTAATTTGTATAATTCAATATCTTGTTTTTCTAAGATAGAACATAAATGTTGACCAATGTAACCTTCAGAACCGGTTACTAATATTTTTCTTGTCATTGTGGTGGTCTATGGCTTTTCAATTGGTTAATAAAATTTTGTACTTCATTTCGAATGTAACTATCTTTAGGACACCAAACATATACTTTGTTTAGAAAAGCCAATAGTTGTTCTAAATCAATCTGTATCTGCATTGAATATACTTGACCATTCTTTTAGTTTTATTTTTTTGTGTTGCATGGCCGCAATCATATTTTCTTCATTGATAGCACCTTGGTCGACTAGAATGCCAATCATACAAAGTAATTGGCCAACCTCCATTTCCAAATTTTCTTTTGTTGAGGCATTATCTTCGGTAGGATACCGAGATTGGAAACCAAAACGCAAAATTTTGGAAGTTGCTTGAATTACTTCAGCACATTCTTCTTGTAGAATTACAAGAGTTTCTTCAACTTTACTTTTCATCATCACTCACAAATTTAATTACCGGCATAAAATCAGCCACAATCTTCATGGCCTCTTTCATGTTCGGCGCAATCACTTTACAATTATATAAACCGTCTTTTAATGATAAATCAAATGGCAATGGTTTACCCATAAAAACAAATGATTCATCGACATAACAGTTTACTTCCCAAAC
>Ga0208250_1000260_pt1 | contig 17613 bp, 4 predicted proteins | sample CryBogCBE18Aug09_FD_184557 | JGI IMG/M metagenome (GOLD analysis project Ga0208250, IMG submission 184557) | Freshwater microbial communities from Crystal Bog, Wisconsin, USA - CBE18Aug09 (SPAdes) (version 2) | ecosystem: Environmental > Aquatic > Freshwater > Lake | place: Crystal Bog... | reverse complement strand
AAACAACACACATAAAAAAAAGGCATAAAATCATTGAGCAGTATCCCATTGCTTTACAAACTTTGTTTAGTTTAGCACCTCCAGCCAGATACCCGCGCAGCTTGTTAGCATAGCTATCATGACTAACAAACCCACACCAGCAATCAAAGCAGGTTGTATGAGCCCAGATGTTCGCATCGATGATGGAGAGGAGCAGGGTCGAGACCGAGCCCGAGAAGGCTCGACACATTCGATGAGACTTCGGTCAGCCTCTCGACCTCCAGCATCAGCTCCAACCATTCAAGTAAGTGATTCCATTGAATCGACTGAGCCTAACGATCTCTTTTCATCAGGTCAAAACTTCAATGTTGCCGATGGAAATGAAGCTCCGGCAAGTCACTTGAATAATGCTGAGGAAGAACGATTCATTACAGCAGATCGAGACGAAGATGAATTTGAAGGTCATTCTCCTTCTTCCACTTCACCGACTAACAATGAATTGTCTGTAGGTCCAGAAAAATCTTCTCAACGTGATCTCGTCGATAGAGAGTCACCAGAAAGGGATTCTGTCGAGAGCCCTCGAGGGCAAGACGAAGATCGAGAAGATTGCGGCACCCAAGGCCGCAGACCTCAGCCCCAGCAAGCTCAAGGCCCTAAAATTGTGTTCAACCAGCTCACCCGAAGCAACAAGGGTGAAAACCAGCTTCAGCCTCATCGACTTCAACGAGAAGAATTCCGTCCTGAACAACGAGAAGAATTCCGTCCTGAAGTACTTCGACATGGGGCACACCCTACTCTACAAGGCCCAAGACGTGACCTTCTACCAGAGTTGGGAGATCTTCAGCTTGACCAACGACGTACGGCAAACCAACATCAACGTTATCGCATGGATCCAGTTACCGAGTACCGGAATTACCCTCTACGCCGTGATGTTCGAGATGAACGGCATCCCACAGATTTCCAGCGTTACCGCGCTGGGGGAGACGCCACTGCAGCAGCGCGAGAAGTCCATTGTGATGATCAACGCCTACGTGCAGGCCAGCGGTACGACGATGACGACGATGTCGACGAGCCCATGTCTCAGGCACTACGTGACTTCCTTCTTGGCCGAGAAAATGGACCGGATCGTCGAGCACATGTGTCAGCTACAACTGGACGGCCTGAACGTGCAGGGCTTCGCAGCACTTCGATAGATGAGTCAAACACCATCGAAGATATTGAGGCCTACATGCACGACATGGTCGACGCGGCTCACGAAGACGATCGTCGATCGTGTACATCCAGTGCAACAGACGCCAGGCTTGGAGAGGCAGAACAGCGGGTGGCCAGGTTTCGACACCGGCATCCGGAAGTCTTCAAGCGTCTCACTGATCAGCTACCAAAAGGGGGGCTGCTACTGGCGGCACAAGCGATCAAGACTCACAGCTTCAAGGCAGACTCGACTCTGGCACCACTGGTAACGGCGGGAGATCCGTCCGAGATTGACAAGGTCATGGTGTCCATCAAAGAGTTGCAGTTCAAAGACCCGTCGATGGCGGAATTCCAGATGGTCGATGGCATCTTCACCTTCGACATGTGGACGTCGTTCAACAAGCTGTTTCAAGAGCAGACCAAGTTTCATCTGGCTGACCTCATTTCGCAGACGCCACTGGGCTTCTTATCGAGCCAAGGGGCACCCATAGGGTTCTCACTGGACCCATCGCAGCAGAAGAAAACAACAGTACGTTTCGGGTTCAACATCAGCGTAGCTCCCGGAGCGCAGAATGGAAAAGCTAGGGTTGTTTCGCAGAACGAGCACGCTCCGGCCTTCCTCTACACGACGTCATTAGTTGACCCAGGGGACTTAAATATGTTACTTGAGGAGTTCGGCTACGAATCACAGCTAAGCATCATCCGAGAGGGTGGGCGATTTATAGACGCAGCAGTTCTGAAGAACCTACGGCTGCTGCATGTGCTGAATTACCGCTTCCTGGAGGGGCTACGGAAAATATTTCGAGGTCAGAAGAAGCGGACGGCTCACATCGAGTGCGTACTCGACTTAATGGAGAATCGGTTACAACCAGGGCAAGCTGATCCAATCATGAGTGGCTTCATGTCCCCAGATCTCCTTACGTACGTGGGCGTCAACCTTGGCCTACGCCTCAGCGATGCGCAAATGTTTTATGCCATCCTGAAGGACCCAGCGCAGTTTCCACAAGAGGAGTGCTTAGAGGGCAGACTCATCAGCCTCGTGTACTCAGCCCTACCATCTTATGACGAGGGTTTGGAGACATTTGCATCTCGTTTTCTACAGCTGACACTTGACGTTCAGATGGAGTGCAAGCATCCAGCAGTCAATGACAACTCCATGGCCCAGCAGATGCTGAACGCGCTGAGCAAGAGCATCTACTCCTCAACAGCTGAGGATTCCGAAAGATTTCGCTTCATAGAGCAACTTAAAAGCGAATTTTCTCAAGGACATTTGAAGTCACCAAAGGAGATGCACAAGCGGATTCGAGGAGAAGTGCTGACGACGCGTCGCTATTTAAATGGAGCGAAATTCTCGGCAGCCAACAAGCAATCGATTCCGGCATCAGCTCACGCCTTTGCCGCTCAAGGAGCGAGTGGAGGTGGTAAAGCCAAGCAACAACAGCGGGGATCGACTGGGCACAGCAGCAAGGGCGGTCAACGCAGCAACGAAGATGGTAAAGGAGCAGCAGCTCGAGCGAGTGATTCTCAGAAGGCGACAGACGCAGTGACGGCCTATCGTCAACAAGCTTTGATCCTCGTCCGTCTCCTAGCCAAGCTACGCAAGCGTGGGGTCCAGGTTCCAGCGATTCTGAAGAAGATGCAGTTCATCGTCGACGATCTCAAACCAGCTGGCCCGAAGGACACGAAAGGGGTTCCTTACCCCCTACTGCGCGTAGAGCTCGACCCAGCGACCAAGAAACCGAAGACAGCTCACAACGAAGATGTCTCGGCAGCCAAAGCGTTCCTGAAGGAACACGGCAAAGACGAAGCTGCGAATGCGTACCTACACATGTTTAGGACTGCAGCTTCGGACACCGAGCTCGGACAGCGGCTCCGGTCTGCACCTCTTGCGGGCACGTCAGCCGGGAGCCAGCCGTCGGCTCGCACCGCCACTTCAGCTCAAGTAAGCGGTGAAACACGAGTATACAACGTTACTCTCAGCCCATCCCAACTAAACTTTCTACACTCCCAAGGAATCAATGTGAGTGAGTCGGGACAGGGAAACTGGGGCTGGGGTAGTGGCGAGGACACAGGTGGATGGGATGAGATGTCGGGCCCACATCATTCGGCAGCAGCACAGAGCGATGCACGAATGGGGGGGGAGCGGGCGCCCTCATCCTCCATGTGACTCCTTGGGCCTCAGTGCACCAGCAGTACTGCACTGAGGCCCTGCCTAACAGACACCACATCAAGCAACCCCAACACCCCACTCACAAACTTGACTGATACAGACAGCCTCAGACAAGTTATTCAGACTTTTCTTGTGATTGACAGTGCAGCTAGAGCGAGCACAGAAGAGAATCTTTCACAAAGCGCTGCCAGAGCAAGCGCATCAGATGTACAAACAGAAAGCACAGCAAGAGCGAGTGCAGACCCACAGGGTCATATCATGACAGCGTCAGCTTTTCGATCCTCCACTGCCCATACGGGGGGGATTCAGTTGTCATTAGACAGTGCGGCAGATGTTCACTTATTGAATGCAGACCAAGCGCACAAACTTTTAACCGATATCGAGCCAGCACAGTTACAGGTGCATGGAGTCTCAGCGGTTCCAGCATTAGCGGACGAGAAAGGATTGCTCCGACTCGATCTGACTTCAGCCGATGGGCGCCGATTCAACATGAATTTGGGAACGGCATATATACTTAAAGATTTGCCCATCAATATTATTTCTGTCGCTCTTATGTTAGAACAGGGAGCGGTAGTTCACCTTGAGAAAGGACAATGCTATTTGCAACCGGCGCCAGATTCGCCGAGATTTCCTCTGCAAGAGCGCGGAGGGCAGTTCCACCTCGACCTTGGTACGCCGGGGGAGGACGCAGATGTGTTTTGCAGCTACAGCGGCGAGGCACACGTTTTTATAGGAGCCGCAGATTTATCGACTTGGCACCACCGACTCGCGCATCGAGAGAAGCGGGACATCGTCGAGTGGGACAGGCAGGGTATTCTCCCTGGCCTGAAGCTGCAAGGTCGACAGGATCCTACCGGGAGATGCATTATTTGCCAGATGTCAAAGGCGAGATGTTCCCCAATTTACAGCACACGGGCATTCGAGGAGCCGGCGCTAGCGATCGGCCATGTTGTTCACGCAGACCTGAAGTCGATGAGAGTGACTTCACTTCAGGGATTTCGTTATGCCCTAGTATTTGTTGATATGTTTAGCCGACTAACGATTCTGTACTTCTTAAGATCGAAGTCTGAGACGAGCGAGATGCTTCCAGAATTAATTGCAGAATTTAAGCGTTACGGCCATACAATTCGCACCATGTATACCGACAGAGGTAGCGAATTCTACAGCGGAGATGGTGAGACCTTTCAAGACCACCACCGCCGTATAGCAGACTTCACCAGAATTTGTGATTCGCATGGAGGCCGCCATCGAGTAGCTCCAGTCGAACACAAAGCCCAGCTTTCAGAAGCCGCAATCAAGGTTACATTCGATGCGGCCACGACGCAACTTTGGCATGCTTATTTGTCGCCAGTATTTTGGCCCGAGTCGGCAGCTTTTGCGAACTATGTGCGGAATAGACTTCCAAACAATCACCTCGGCGGATTTATTTCACCGATGACAGCATTTACAGGGCAGGAGCAGCGCGTGGATCATATAAGGGTCTTTGGTTGCGACTGCGTCGGTGTAATACCGAACAACGATCTTCGAAAAGTTGCAGGACTACCCAGGGGTCGAAAGCTTTTATTTATGGGATTTGATCGGCATCGGGAAGGTTATTTATGCTTTGACCCGGTGACCAGGCGATTTGTCACCCAGAAAGACCTTTACTTTTGTGAGAACATGCAGGGGCGTCACAGCGCACTTATTCAGCATGATCGATTCCGAGAGATGATTAAAGATGGAGTCGATTTCGAAGATTTACCGCTACAGCTTGATGATCGAAGAGATCCTGATGTACGGTCACTTGATACCATTCGTGGGCTTTATATGGATCCAGAGATACCGTTTGAGGCTGCACCCCAATTATTGGAGCACGATGATTATCACGTCGGGGGAGTTAAACCTACCAGCCAACCTTCCGACGAGCCAGAGCTAGCAGGGCGCGAAGATGAAGTGCCCGCAGATCCAAATATTTTGAGACGACCTTGTCGAACTACCAAGCGTGGCATTCGAGTTACAATGACCGATGAAGACCGGCGTTTCATTCGAGCAGCCGAAACTGATAATTTTGCAATTCAATTCGTACCTAACCCTAAAACACCAGGTGGTGCCTCTTTTGATCGATATGACCTTTATAAATCAGCAGGTACAATTGGCGAAGCGCGCACACTTGGGGCGTCACGGCAGGACATCAAATGGGATTATCAGCACGGTTTTATTCTATTTCCAACACGGGAGTCAACTGAGCCCGGACATGTTTTTACAGCGGCAGTTGAACCGGTACATTCATTATTTGAAGATGTTATTATGGAAGATGCCGAGCAAGTGGTGGAGATAGTAGATAACGATGATGATACTCGACGTGCGTACAATGTTATGACTGCGGGATCCTCGTTATTTGGAGAAATGATTGCAGAGCAACCGATGGAACCCAGGCTACCTGAGGAGTTTCAATCAGGAAACATAGCAGCTTATTCTCTTTATAGTTTTTTATCGCAGCAAGTTAATACTTTACTTCCACCGACCAATCGTCAGCTGAGAGATGGAACTCATCCACTGCATGACAAGTTTATGAAGTCGAAGGAGGTGGAGATGGAGTCGTGGACAGAGATGAAGTCATATTTATGGAGACCGAAAACTGACGCAACGTCGCAGGGGAGGCAGATTCTTCATCCGTTCTGGGTACACGCCATCAAGACAGATGAACATGGTGAGTTCTTGCGAGCGAAATCTCGTTGTACAGCCAACGGGAAGGAGCAGAAACCTTGGGATAGCTTCAACCCAGAGCAGATTTCAGCTTCAGTGGCTCATGCGAGCACATTCAGATTATTACTTTCACTTTGCGCAATGAATGACTTGGTTGTTTGTCAAGCTGATATTACGACGGCTTTCTTGCAAGCTAAGCTTCGACCAGATGATTTGGTATATATGTATCCACCTCCAGAGTTGAAGCGACCAGACTGGGTGAAAAATTCACCAGTGGAGATGATCCTGCAGATGGTAGGGGCAGTTTACGGACTCAAGCAGAGCGGAGCTGAATTCTATCGTACATTGACTGGATTTCTCAAGGGCAACGGATTCAAGGACACTACCGGCGACCCGTGCCTACTCTCAAGACGCTACCCAAATGGGGGAGTTTTGATCGTAGCAACCTATGTTGATGATCTGACGTACGGTGCTTCGAGTCAGCAGATTTGCGACGACTTCTTGGGCCTACTTAGGCAACGGTTCGTGATCGGTGCAGGTGAAGGAAAGCCAGTTCATCACATGCTTGGAATGAAGATTCATCAAGACTTGCATGCCGGCACGATTCATATTTCGATGGCAACGTCGATCCAGAAGCTCGTGGAGTCTCGCCTGACGAGTGAACAGCGGCGCAAGATGCGGAGCGTATCTACGCCAATGGTGATCGAGGGCGTCCAGCCGAACGAGGGGGCGACCGTCACCGAACAGCAGTATCCCTTCAGGGAAGTATTAGGGGCCGTTATGCATTGTGCTAACTGGGTTCGCCCTGACATTATGGTTGCTACTAATATGTTGGCCAAATTCTCAGGTAACCCAGGGTCGGTCCATGCCTTAGCGCTGGACCGACTCCTGATGTACTGCTACAACACGGCGACGCTGGGCATACAGTTCCAGCGGCCGACACCAGCTTTAGAACGATCTCTTTCGACGGCGCTACCGAAGATCGAGATGTATTGCGATGCGAGTCACGCAGACACACCACAGCGGCGTTCACGGATAGGTTTCGTGGCGATGTTGAATGGAGGTCCGATTTCGTTTATGGCGACGGAGGGTAAGACGGTGGACACATCAACGATGGAGTCCGAGCTACATGCAGCTTTCTTCGCAGCGAAGGAATGCATCCATCTAGCGGACATGCTCTTCGACCTCGGCTTCACTCCGGAACGACAGTGTGTTAAGATTTATGAGGACAACTCAAGCCTGATCACACGATCTAACGGCGGTATCAAGGCAGTGCGTGCAATTCGACATGTGCAGATTCGAATCAGATTTCTACAGGAACAGATTCAAGAGGGGCGTATCGTATTCGAATACATTCCGACTCAAGACCAGATAGGCGACGCAATGACGAAGCCACTACCAGGGGCACAGTTTACGAAGCTCCGAGACTTAATGCTACATTAGCAGCAAAACTTTTGGTAATCCAGCGCGAGCACTCAGTTATTTGAACAGACAGAAGCAGAGGCAGTGACAGGGACTAAAAGCATGGAAAGGATTCACTGACGACAATGGTTGGTATGGGACAATTCGGAAATCGCAGCTTTCTTTCAGACTCACTTTCTACTGACTTGATATACAGCGTGTTATTTTTATGATTTTAATACATTTATTTCTTTATTTGATTGAAGCGGCATCTTTCTACACTTCAGAAGAGCTCCTGAAGACTTTTACTCACTCAATGTTAATTTGATTACTTGGAGACGTATTTGGAAAAGGAATTATGGCAACAGCACAACGATACAAGCGGAGATTGGTGTCTACACCGGTGACTACAGCAGTTACTACAGCAGCTTATTTTTGGGACATGGCGACAGCGACACATGGACTACGACAGACTTCTACTCATCCTGAAGCTAAAGGGAGGGAGAAGCACTTCGACTCGACGTTTTATTACTTGCAGCGAGCAACGACTTGCAAGGAGGCGTTTGATGAACGAAGTATTGTTGAACTGAATCATATGGGGGCAGAAGCTGACCACTCATACTCAATGATCTTTTCAATATGTTTTGCAACTTGGTATCTTACGAAGATTCCCATCACTACACAGCTTTGGTATCACAGCATCACGATATCAGTAGTTTTTGGTGTTTAGACGGTAAGAATCCGTCATAACCAAGTTGATTTTCAGGCTGGAGACTTGCACATTTTTTACCGCTGAAGGCGAAGGACAGGGGCTGTTTACCCGTTCCGCCACGAGTAACCAGCGGGGGAGTGATAGAACACCGATTGGTACACGGGTCTACCCTAATTGTGCAACTCACTGATTCACGCGATGATCACTTGAGGGACCGACGCGCTGTCAACCTCACGGGGCATCTATTCAAAACGCAGCGATAGCAGCATCAGATTTATTATTACATCGCAACTGGACATGCAGTTTTGAGATTGATCGAGCGAAGCAAAAGCAACAAAGACAATCACTTTGCGTTTGGACGAACAGTGTGAATCACCATTATTATTATCAAGGGAATGCTCATTATTATTAAAGGATGTTGGGAGCAAGCCGACATCACAGCTCATTATTATTCAGAGGTATCAGGAGCAACCTGGCATCGCAAATCACAAAGCAGCAGATATTTCGGGAGCAAGCCTGTACTGCTACTGGCAAAGCCATTGAGTCAGATCCGTTGAATCTAACGAAGATGCTTCGCTAAAAACATACACAAGTAAAAAAGCCAAATATCCTTGAGCAATCCATCGCTTTACACTCACAAGCCCTTGTTAGTTTAGCACCTCCAGCCAGATACCCGCGCAGCTTGTTAGCATAGCTATCATGACTAACAAACCCACACCAGCAATCAAAGCAGGTTGTATGAGCCCAGATGTTCGCATCGATGATGGAGAGGAGCAGGGTCGAGACCGAGCCCGAGAAGGCTCGACACATTCGATGAGACTTCGGTCAGCCTCTCGACCTCCAGCATCAGCTCCAACCATTCAAGTAAGTGATTCCATTGAATCGACTGAGCCTAACGATCTCTTTTCATCAGGTCAAAACTTCAATGTTGCCGATGGAAATGAAGCTCCGGCAAGTCACTTGAATAATGCTGAGGAAGAACGATTCATTACAGCAGATCGAGACGAAGATGAATTTGAAGGTCATTCTCCTTCTTCCACTTCACCGACTAACAATGAATTGTCTGTAGGTCCAGAAAAATCTTCTCAACGTGATCTCGTCGATAGAGAGTCACCAGAAAGGGATTCTGTCGAGAGCCCTCGAGGGCAAGACGAAGATCGAGAAGATTGCGGCACCCAAGGCCGCAGACCTCAGCCCCAGCAAGCTCAAGGCCCTAAAATTGTGTTCAACCAGCTCACCCGAAGCAACAAGGGTGAAAACCAGCTTCAGCCTCATCGACTTCAACGAGAAGAATTCCGTCCTGAACAACGAGAAGAATTCCGTCCTGAAGTACTTCGACATGGGGCACACCCTACTCTACAAGGCCCAAGACGTGACCTTCTACCAGAGTTGGGAGATCTTCAGCTTGACCAACGACGTACGGCAAACCAACATCAACGTTATCGCATGGATCCAGTTACCGAGTACCGGAATTACCCTCTACGCCGTGATGTTCGAGATGAACGGCATCCCACAGATTTCCAGCGTTACCGCGCTGGGGGAGACGCCACTGCAGCAGCGCGAGAAGTCCATTGTGATGATCAACGCCTACGTGCAGGCCAGCGGTACGACGATGACGACGATGTCGACGAGCCCATGTCTCAGGCACTACGTGACTTCCTTCTTGGCCGAGAAAATGGACCGGATCGTCGAGCACATGTGTCAGCTACAACTGGACGGCCTGAACGTGCAGGGCTTCGCAGCACTTCGATAGATGAGTCAAACACCATCGAAGATATTGAGGCCTACATGCACGACATGGTCGACGCGGCTCACGAAGACGATCGTCGATCGTGTACATCCAGTGCAACAGACGCCAGGCTTGGAGAGGCAGAACAGCGGGTGGCCAGGTTTCGACACCGGCATCCGGAAGTCTTCAAGCGTCTCACTGATCAGCTACCAAAAGGGGGGCTGCTACTGGCGGCACAAGCGATCAAGACTCACAGCTTCAAGGCAGACTCGACTCTGGCACCACTGGTAACGGCGGGAGATCCGTCCGAGATTGACAAGGTCATGGTGTCCATCAAAGAGTTGCAGTTCAAAGACCCGTCGATGGCGGAATTCCAGATGGTCGATGGCATCTTCACCTTCGACATGTGGACGTCGTTCAACAAGCTGTTTCAAGAGCAGACCAAGTTTCATCTGGCTGACCTCATTTCGCAGACGCCACTGGGCTTCTTATCGAGCCAAGGGGCACCCATAGGGTTCTCACTGGACCCATCGCAGCAGAAGAAAACAACAGTACGTTTCGGGTTCAACATCAGCGTAGCTCCCGGAGCGCAGAATGGAAAAGCTAGGGTTGTTTCGCAGAACGAGCACGCTCCGGCCTTCCTCTACACGACGTCATTAGTTGACCCAGGGGACTTAAATATGTTACTTGAGGAGTTCGGCTACGAATCACAGCTAAGCATCATCCGAGAGGGTGGGCGATTTATAGACGCAGCAGTTCTGAAGAACCTACGGCTGCTGCATGTGCTGAATTACCGCTTCCTGGAGGGGCTACGGAAAATATTTCGAGGTCAGAAGAAGCGGACGGCTCACATCGAGTGCGTACTCGACTTAATGGAGAATCGGTTACAACCAGGGCAAGCTGATCCAATCATGAGTGGCTTCATGTCCCCAGATCTCCTTACGTACGTGGGCGTCAACCTTGGCCTACGCCTCAGCGATGCGCAAATGTTTTATGCCATCCTGAAGGACCCAGCGCAGTTTCCACAAGAGGAGTGCTTAGAGGGCAGACTCATCAGCCTCGTGTACTCAGCCCTACCATCTTATGACGAGGGTTTGGAGACATTTGCATCTCGTTTTCTACAGCTGACACTTGACGTTCAGATGGAGTGCAAGCATCCAGCAGTCAATGACAACTCCATGGCCCAGCAGATGCTGAACGCGCTGAGCAAGAGCATCTACTCCTCAACAGCTGAGGATTCCGAAAGATTTCGCTTCATAGAGCAACTTAAAAGCGAATTTTCTCAAGGACATTTGAAGTCACCAAAGGAGATGCACAAGCGGATTCGAGGAGAAGTGCTGACGACGCGTCGCTATTTAAATGGAGCGAAATTCTCGGCAGCCAACAAGCAATCGATTCCGGCATCAGCTCACGCCTTTGCCGCTCAAGGAGCGAGTGGAGGTGGTAAAGCCAAGCAACAACAGCGGGGATCGACTGGGCACAGCAGCAAGGGCGGTCAACGCAGCAACGAAGATGGTAAAGGAGCAGCAGCTCGAGCGAGTGATTCTCAGAAGGCGACAGACGCAGTGACGGCCTATCGTCAACAAGCTTTGATCCTCGTCCGTCTCCTAGCCAAGCTACGCAAGCGTGGGGTCCAGGTTCCAGCGATTCTGAAGAAGATGCAGTTCATCGTCGACGATCTCAAACCAGCTGGCCCGAAGGACACGAAAGGGGTTCCTTACCCCCTACTGCGCGTAGAGCTCGACCCAGCGACCAAGAAACCGAAGACAGCTCACAACGAAGATGTCTCGGCAGCCAAAGCGTTCCTGAAGGAACACGGCAAAGACGAAGCTGCGAATGCGTACCTACACATGTTTAGGACTGCAGCTTCGGACACCGAGCTCGGACAGCGGCTCCGGTCTGCACCTCTTGCGGGCACGTCAGCCGGGAGCCAGCCGTCGGCTCGCACCGCCACTTCAGCTCAAGTAAGCGGTGAAACACGAGTATACAACGTTACTCTCAGCCCATCCCAACTAAACTTTCTACACTCCCAAGGAATCAATGTGAGTGAGTCGGGACAGGGAAACTGGGGCTGGGGTAGTGGCGAGGACACAGGTGGATGGGATGAGATGTCGGGCCCACATCATTCGGCAGCAGCACAGAGCGATGCACGAATGGGGGGGGAGCGGGCGCCCTCATCCTCCATGTGACTCCTTGGGCCTCAGTGCACCAGCAGTACTGCACTGAGGCCCTGCCTAACAGACACCACATCAAGCAACCCCAACACCCCACTCACAAACTTGACTGATACAGACAGCCTCAGACAAGTTATTCAGACTTTTCTTGTGATTGACAGTGCAGCTAGAGCGAGCACAGAAGAGAATCTTTCACAAAGCGCTGCCAGAGCAAGCGCATCAGATGTACAAACAGAAAGCACAGCAAGAGCGAGTGCAGACCCACAGGGTCATATCATGACAGCGTCAGCTTTTCGATCCTCCACTGCCCATACGGGGGGGATTCAGTTGTCATTAGACAGTGCGGCAGATGTTCACTTATTGAATGCAGACCAAGCGCACAAACTTTTAACCGATATCGAGCCAGCACAGTTACAGGTGCATGGAGTCTCAGCGGTTCCAGCATTAGCGGACGAGAAAGGATTGCTCCGACTCGATCTGACTTCAGCCGATGGGCGCCGATTCAACATGAATTTGGGAACGGCATATATACTTAAAGATTTGCCCATCAATATTATTTCTGTCGCTCTTATGTTAGAACAGGGAGCGGTAGTTCACCTTGAGAAAGGACAATGCTATTTGCAACCGGCGCCAGATTCGCCGAGATTTCCTCTGCAAGAGCGCGGAGGGCAGTTCCACCTCGACCTTGGTACGCCGGGGGAGGACGCAGATGTGTTTTGCAGCTACAGCGGCGAGGCACACGTTTTTATAGGAGCCGCAGATTTATCGACTTGGCACCACCGACTCGCGCATCGAGAGAAGCGGGACATCGTCGAGTGGGACAGGCAGGGTATTCTCCCTGGCCTGAAGCTGCAAGGTCGACAGGATCCTACCGGGAGATGCATTATTTGCCAGATGTCAAAGGCGAGATGTTCCCCAATTTACAGCACACGGGCATTCGAGGAGCCGGCGCTAGCGATCGGCCATGTTGTTCACGCAGACCTGAAGTCGATGAGAGTGACTTCACTTCAGGGATTTCGTTATGCCCTAGTATTTGTTGATATGTTTAGCCGACTAACGATTCTGTACTTCTTAAGATCGAAGTCTGAGACGAGCGAGATGCTTCCAGAATTAATTGCAGAATTTAAGCGTTACGGCCATACAATTCGCACCATGTATACCGACAGAGGTAGCGAATTCTACAGCGGAGATGGTGAGACCTTTCAAGACCACCACCGCCGTATAGCAGACTTCACCAGAATTTGTGATTCGCATGGAGGCCGCCATCGAGTAGCTCCAGTCGAACACAAAGCCCAGCTTTCAGAAGCCGCAATCAAGGTTACATTCGATGCGGCCACGACGCAACTTTGGCATGCTTATTTGTCGCCAGTATTTTGGCCCGAGTCGGCAGCTTTTGCGAACTATGTGCGGAATAGACTTCCAAACAATCACCTCGGCGGATTTATTTCACCGATGACAGCATTTACAGGGCAGGAGCAGCGCGTGGATCATATAAGGGTCTTTGGTTGCGACTGCGTCGGTGTAATACCGAACAACGATCTTCGAAAAGTTGCAGGACTACCCAGGGGTCGAAAGCTTTTATTTATGGGATTTGATCGGCATCGGGAAGGTTATTTATGCTTTGACCCGGTGACCAGGCGATTTGTCACCCAGAAAGACCTTTACTTTTGTGAGAACATGCAGGGGCGTCACAGCGCACTTATTCAGCATGATCGATTCCGAGAGATGATTAAAGATGGAGTCGATTTCGAAGATTTACCGCTACAGCTTGATGATCGAAGAGATCCTGATGTACGGTCACTTGATACCATTCGTGGGCTTTATATGGATCCAGAGATACCGTTTGAGGCTGCACCCCAATTATTGGAGCACGATGATTATCACGTCGGGGGAGTTAAACCTACCAGCCAACCTTCCGACGAGCCAGAGCTAGCAGGGCGCGAAGATGAAGTGCCCGCAGATCCAAATATTTTGAGACGACCTTGTCGAACTACCAAGCGTGGCATTCGAGTTACAATGACCGATGAAGACCGGCGTTTCATTCGAGCAGCCGAAACTGATAATTTTGCAATTCAATTCGTACCTAACCCTAAAACACCAGGTGGTGCCTCTTTTGATCGATATGACCTTTATAAATCAGCAGGTACAATTGGCGAAGCGCGCACACTTGGGGCGTCACGGCAGGACATCAAATGGGATTATCAGCACGGTTTTATTCTATTTCCAACACGGGAGTCAACTGAGCCCGGACATGTTTTTACAGCGGCAGTTGAACCGGTACATTCATTATTTGAAGATGTTATTATGGAAGATGCCGAGCAAGTGGTGGAGATAGTAGATAACGATGATGATACTCGACGTGCGTACAATGTTATGACTGCGGGATCCTCGTTATTTGGAGAAATGATTGCAGAGCAACCGATGGAACCCAGGCTACCTGAGGAGTTTCAATCAGGAAACATAGCAGCTTATTCTCTTTATAGTTTTTTATCGCAGCAAGTTAATACTTTACTTCCACCGACCAATCGTCAGCTGAGAGATGGAACTCATCCACTGCATGACAAGTTTATGAAGTCGAAGGAGGTGGAGATGGAGTCGTGGACAGAGATGAAGTCATATTTATGGAGACCGAAAACTGACGCAACGTCGCAGGGGAGGCAGATTCTTCATCCGTTCTGGGTACACGCCATCAAGACAGATGAACATGGTGAGTTCTTGCGAGCGAAATCTCGTTGTACAGCCAACGGGAAGGAGCAGAAACCTTGGGATAGCTTCAACCCAGAGCAGATTTCAGCTTCAGTGGCTCATGCGAGCACATTCAGATTATTACTTTCACTTTGCGCAATGAATGACTTGGTTGTTTGTCAAGCTGATATTACGACGGCTTTCTTGCAAGCTAAGCTTCGACCAGATGATTTGGTATATATGTATCCACCTCCAGAGTTGAAGCGACCAGACTGGGTGAAAAATTCACCAGTGGAGATGATCCTGCAGATGGTAGGGGCAGTTTACGGACTCAAGCAGAGCGGAGCTGAATTCTATCGTACATTGACTGGATTTCTCAAGGGCAACGGATTCAAGGACACTACCGGCGACCCGTGCCTACTCTCAAGACGCTACCCAAATGGGGGAGTTTTGATCGTAGCAACCTATGTTGATGATCTGACGTACGGTGCTTCGAGTCAGCAGATTTGCGACGACTTCTTGGGCCTACTTAGGCAACGGTTCGTGATCGGTGCAGGTGAAGGAAAGCCAGTTCATCACATGCTTGGAATGAAGATTCATCAAGACTTGCATGCCGGCACGATTCATATTTCGATGGCAACGTCGATCCAGAAGCTCGTGGAGTCTCGCCTGACGAGTGAACAGCGGCGCAAGATGCGGAGCGTATCTACGCCAATGGTGATCGAGGGCGTCCAGCCGAACGAGGGGGCGACCGTCACCGAACAGCAGTATCCCTTCAGGGAAGTATTAGGGGCCGTTATGCATTGTGCTAACTGGGTTCGCCCTGACATTATGGTTGCTACTAATATGTTGGCCAAATTCTCAGGTAACCCAGGGTCGGTCCATGCCTTAGCGCTGGACCGACTCCTGATGTACTGCTACAACACGGCGACGCTGGGCATACAGTTCCAGCGGCCGACACCAGCTTTAGAACGATCTCTTTCGACGGCGCTACCGAAGATCGAGATGTATTGCGATGCGAGTCACGCAGACACACCACAGCGGCGTTCACGGATAGGTTTCGTGGCGATGTTGAATGGAGGTCCGATTTCGTTTATGGCGACGGAGGGTAAGACGGTGGACACATCAACGATGGAGTCCGAGCTACATGCAGCTTTCTTCGCAGCGAAGGAATGCATCCATCTAGCGGACATGCTCTTCGACCTCGGCTTCACTCCGGAACGACAGTGTGTTAAGATTTATGAGGACAACTCAAGCCTGATCACACGATCTAACGGCGGTATCAAGGCAGTGCGTGCAATTCGACATGTGCAGATTCGAATCAGATTTCTACAGGAACAGATTCAAGAGGGGCGTATCGTATTCGAATACATTCCGACTCAAGACCAGATAGGCGACGCAATGACGAAGCCACTACCAGGGGCACAGTTTACGAAGCTCCGAGACTTAATGCTACATTAGCAGCAAAACTTTTGGTAATCCAGCGCGAGCACTCAGTTATTTGAACAGACAGAAGCAGAGGCAGTGACAGGGACTAAAAGCATGGAAAGGATTCACTGACGACAATGGTTGGTATGGGACAATTCGGAAATCGCAGCTTTCTTTCAGACTCACTTTCTACTGACTTGATATACAGCGTGTTATTTTTATGATTTTAATACATTTATTTCTTTATTTGATTGAAGCGGCATCTTTCTACACTTCAGAAGAGCTCCTGAAGACTTTTACTCACTCAATGTTAATTTGATTACTTGGAGACGTATTTGGAAAAGGAATTATGGCAACAGCACAACGATACAAGCGGAGATTGGTGTCTACACCGGTGACTACAGCAGTTACTACAGCAGCTTATTTTTGGGACATGGCGACAGCGACACATGGACTACGACAGACTTCTACTCATCCTGAAGCTAAAGGGAGGGAGAAGCACTTCGACTCGACGTTTTATTACTTGCAGCGAGCAACGACTTGCAAGGAGGCGTTTGATGAACGAAGTATTGTTGAACTGAATCATATGGGGGCAGAAGCTGACCACTCATACTCAATGATCTTTTCAATATGTTTTGCAACTTGGTATCTTACGAAGATTCCCATCACTACACAGCTTTGGTATCACAGCATCACGATATCAGTAGTTTTTGGTGTTTAGACGGTAAGAATCCGTCATAACCAAGTTGATTTTCAGGCTGGAGACTTGCACATTTTTTACCGCTGAAGGCGAAGGACAGGGGCTGTTTACCCGTTCCGCCACGAGTAACCAGCGGGGGAGTGATAGAACACCGATTGGTACACGGGTCTACCCTAATTGTGCAACTCACTGATTCACGCGATGATCACTTGAGGGACCGACGCGCTGTCAACCTCACGGGGCATCTATTCAAAACGCAGCGATAGCAGCATCAGATTTATTATTACATCGCAACTGGACATGCAGTTTTGAGATTGATCGAGCGAAGCAAAAGCAATAAAGACAATCACTTTGCGTTTGGACGAACAGTGTGAATCACCATTATTATTATCAAGGGAATGCTCATTATTATTAAAGGATGTTGGGAGCAAGCCGACATCACAGCACATTATTATTCAGAGGTGTCAGGAGCAACCTGGCATCGCGAATCACAAAGCGGCAGACATTTCGGGAGCAAGCATCATGATCAAGATGAAGAAGCAAACTAACTTCAGATCAGATATTTAACATCAAGCGAGAGCGATGATGTTGAGAGCAAGTGGAAGGATCACATTTTGAAGGCATAGCCCAGAGAGCCGTTGAACACAGGCATGGCTTCATTGAACTTCGTTATAAAAGAAGCAGGTATTTTGTAAAATCCATTCGCTGAAACTAGCCGTTTACTTTCAACCAAATGAAACACAACTCAATTAAAACAAC
>Ga0208250_1000253_pt1 | contig 17807 bp, 27 predicted proteins | sample CryBogCBE18Aug09_FD_184557 | JGI IMG/M metagenome (GOLD analysis project Ga0208250, IMG submission 184557) | Freshwater microbial communities from Crystal Bog, Wisconsin, USA - CBE18Aug09 (SPAdes) (version 2) | ecosystem: Environmental > Aquatic > Freshwater > Lake | place: Crystal Bog... | reverse complement strand
CGGGTTCAACTTTAAGTACCTTGGTGTCAGGTATGACCATTTTGTTATCTAATGTATAAAGCATTAGGGTTTTGTTGGCCTGTTTGGTATACATGTATACGCCATCGTCAGCATACACACCTTCGGGACCTTTAAGGTATTCTCCGTTGATTCGCTGTGCCGCACAGGCTAGTTCTAATATCTGCTGTGTGGGAAACTCTTTTGGTTGCATATCGCTCTCTGTATGAGTTAATATACAAGTATTTTACATGAATATGAGTTCTTTGTCAAGTCGATCTAAATGATAGTAGACTTTTTTGGCAATGCGTTTGGTTATTTCGTTTAAGCCAAAATGCTGAATATACGCACGAAGCATTGGACTAGATAAATTGGATCCTGTGCGCATCTTGCTCATTATGCTGATCCTGCTCAAATTTCTACGAGCACGGTCCTTGTCCATCGTTCTTAATAGTTCGATAGCTATGCTTACACTATAAGCATCCATTTCATCATAACTGGCTAGGTATCCGTCATAGGGACTAAAACTGGCTGTATAGTAATCGATAAAACTTCTGCGACTACTTTGATATTGATGACGATACTCATGTACAACTGCATCAAATATTTCTACAAGAAAACTAGTTATTTGATGTTGTCCAAATTCTTCTGTACCAACTAGGTTATGATGAACAACAACTTCTATAGGAGTTTCTCCATGCAGGTCGCTTTCGCTGTCATAGTATGCCATAACATACCACTTGTCTGGATCCCAATCTTTTTCACGTTTGGTTTTAATTACTAGATCAAAATCGTGTTTTTTGAATGTGCGTCTAGTTAATGATATTAATTTTTTGAAGTTTGTTAGCTCAGGACTCTTTTCTCGAACACTTTTACAAACTTGGTTTACGCGATCGAGAATGATGTTCATGTTATAACCTATATGTTATTCTACCTTTACTTAGGTCGTAGACGCTGACTTCTAGTTTAACGCTATCACCTAAGATGATCCTGATTTTGTTTTGCTTTAGTTTACCGCCCATATAACAAAGCAAGGGCTTGTCCATATCTCCTACCTTGACTCTAAACATATTGCCAGGTAGCACTTCTTCAATTGTGCCTGTAAATTCTAATACGTCGTCTTTATTGCTCATCTTTTACTTTTGTTATGCTCCAAGAGCCATCTCCGTTATCTGTCCACTCAAGTGTGTCTCCTTCTTTCCAGCCTTGTAGGTCTAGCAATTCTTGTGGTAATGGCAGTACTACGTCTCCGCTACCGTCATCTGCTTCTTCAACTGTTATAGTCCAATGTGTCATAATAATATTTAACCTTACACTTTGTCATCGTCCCAAGGAACCGGAAACCATCCCAAACGGTTAAAGTCCTTTTCAACTTCTTCAGTGATAACACCTTCGGACACATACTTAGTACGTTCAAAATACTCGGCATCTTCTTTGCCGTCGATACTCAAACCGCCTCTAATACCGGAACAGTACCAGTCCATGTAGTCACCGCCCTTGCCTTGCCAATCGGCAACTTTGCCGCCGGCACTTCGCCAGCTACAATGCCACAAGTCTTTTTTGTCATCTTGTCTTAATGCTGGCACTAGTTCCCTAGGGCACCAACGCATATTACAAAATGCCGCATAGACATTTTGAGCATAGTCGTCACGAGTGCGGATCTTGTTTAGGATCTCATCATCGCGCCAAATTTCTTCTTCTAAATTTCTCAATGCCAAGATCCTTGAAAACAGTGACGAGTTTCATGTCCTAGTGTATGCATATTAGTAGCCTTGCCTGTAACTATAGTACAGACGTTTTCACCTTTATCATTCTTATCCCAAAAGCTACAGGCCTCAACAGCATATCCAAAACCACCAAACTTACGTTTACGGCTTTCACTTTCGCAACGAGCTTGTACATTATCTACACTGATCCAAGTAATAGTAGTTTGACTAACCTTGTTATCTGATGTAGGAAAATTATGTTCGGGATTTTCGTCATACGCAAATACGTTAGTACTTGCTAACATTACTGCTATTAAGATTGCCTTTTTCATACTAGCCTTTCTGGTTGCCTAAATTGGTGTGGACGGGAAGATTCGAACTTCCAAAGTCACTCAATGAGCTAGACCCGTTCCCTCCGTTCAGCTGGGGGACAGCTTACTAGGAGGAGGTTTACCAAGTTACACTCACGTCCACGTATGTATTATATATTAGATTTGGTCCTAAGTCAACCACATTTGAGCCGTAAAAAAAGGCTCCGAAGAGCCTTTTTGGATCTAACCAAAATTACTTTGATTGAATCTTTTCTACTAGTCCAGCACTAAAATAGTTTTCAAATTTCTCGTAAACTACTTTGGTTGCTTCTGCAAAACGAGCTTGTTCATCTGTACTCATTTTGATAACTTCAATACCGTCTGCTTCTGCACGAGCTTGTACAAGTGCAATGTCAGCTACACTGATACTACGCTCATAACGTGCGGCTTCTTTAGCGGCTTCGCTAACTACGGCTTGTAGTTCTGGGCTTAGTGTATTCCAAAAATCAGTACCAATCAAAATGCTTGTTAAGAACAAGCTGTGTTCTGTATGGTTAATAACTTTAGAAACTTTATCATGTCCTAGTGCATATACACGTGGATATGTGCTTTCACCAACTGTTACGTTAGCACTAGCCAAGTTATCTGATAATTCTTCTAATTCCATTGGAACTACATCAGCTCCAAGAGTTTTAAATGTTTCGATAGCAACTGGGCTAAAACTTGTACGTAACTTCATACCGCGCAAGTCTTCAATCTTAGCAACTGCTTCGTTACCAGGAATGATACGGAATCCACCTGAGTATGTAAAAGCTAAACCTTTAACTTTCTTAGACTCTTGTAAACTGTCTAACAATTCAGCACCAACTTCGCCTTCAAATACACGGCTTGCATGTTCGTGATCTTTGAACAAGAATGGTAGATCTAAAGCATAAAAGTCTTTATTGATCTTGCCTAGTGTGATGGTATAAGTTTGACTCATTTCAATTGCGCCTGAATCTAACAAGTCTACTAAACTGTGTTTGTTAACTACAACACCGTTGTTATACTTTTCAGCATATTCGCTCATAGTCATAACTTCGATTTCTAGTGCTTCAGGAGCCTTTGCGTTTACTTCTGCGGCAAATACTTTAGCGGCACGAATAAACAATTCGATTGGTTCGTGTGCTAGTACCCATTTTACATGTTTTTTATTCATTTGGAATCTCCAATTTTTAACGTTAAATTTCGGCAGGTCATGACTCCTGACAAACTTATTTAGCCGTTTGGACTTCCTCATTTTCAGCTATAGTTCTGCCATAATCGCTGGCATTCCAACTGCGTTCATGGAAATAGTAAAGTATACTATTAACAACTAGGGCAAAGCTGACGACTCCTAGCCCTACCCACGGATTACCACTAGATATCCAACCGCCAAAGAAATTAGTAATAGTTACTAAAATACGCCAAGTAATAACTTTGGCCAGGCTACGTGGTATCTTTTCTTCTACTTTTGTTTTTAAACTGAACATTTTATACCCCATTAAGGAAATTATTTATATTCTAGTTTAATCCATAAATATCTTTATGGAATTTCTTAAACTAGTCGATTTGCCTCCCATACCAGAAGAATTGTTACTGCTTACACATGTACGAACAAGGGCAGTACCTGATATTGGTTATGGACTTGATCATTATAAAGATGGCGTGAAACTAGAAGGCGCACAATACAGTAGGAACAAATTGCTACATCCGCCTTTAATTAATTGGATATTCAATAATATCCCAGGGATAGACAAACCTAGTGATATATCTTTGGCTATCACAGAACATCCAACAGGTGGGTATCATGTAATACATAGCGATTTCCTTAGACATTTTCATTTAAATTATTTTTTAGATCTTGGAGGCGAAAATGTAGTAACTTCCTTTTGGCAAGAAAAGGATAAGCCCTTGCATCGATATAAGGATGCAGGATGGAAACAATCAGATTCAGGACAAGTGAAGTATGATGATTGCACAGTATTGCAATCGGTTATTTGTGAAAAACACAAGTGGTACAGTCTTACCAGTGATGTATTACATGATGTAGGCCCAATAGTTGGAAAACGTACATTCATTACTGTAACTATTAAAAATCCTGAAAAATTTAAAAACAATATTTTCTCTCCTCACTATACAAAAAATTTAACGTTTAATCTTGGCAACATGATTGATCCTGATATGCATAAAGTAGCTGTTTATGAAACAGAAACTAAACAGAAATACATGTATAAGGATATAGATAAATTGGCCAATCGTGTAGCTAACACTTTGTCTTCGTTAGGAGTTCAGCCTGGCGATAAAGTTATTATAAGTGGATTCAATTCTGTTAAATTTATTACTGCATATTTTGGAGTTTTAAGATACGGAGCTGTTGCTGTTCTTGTAAATCCCAATCTTCCACAAGCTACTAAGGATTACATACTTGCCGACAGTAAAGCAAAACTAGTATTTGATTTAGATGCAGAGTTAAGCAACAATGATATTTTTGATTGTGTTCAACCTTCGAATACAGATATAGCATTAATGCTTTATACATCCGGAAGTACAGGAATGCCTAAGGGTGTATTAATATCACATAAAAATCATAGTTGGATAGTACAATACAAATCATCTAATCCAGCATTGTCTGTAGCAAGAACATTAATTGCGGCTCCGTTTTATCATATGAACGGTTTATCGAATATGGAATCTACGCTTACTGCTGGCGGCACAATTATATTAATGCCGAAGTATGATGCAGTTAAATTTGTAGAAGCAATAGAATTTTGTAAAGTTAATCTTATAACTAGTGTGCCTAGTATGCTAGCCATGGCTATAGAAGAATTAAAAGTTCGTCCTAGAGACATGTCTTCAGTTTATAATATTAATATGGCCAGTGCACCTGTAACTCAAAACTTGTTCGACAATGTTAAAGAATATTTTCCAACTGCTGAAGTTAGAATTGGTTACGGACTAACCGAAGTAGGTCCTGGGATATTTGGAAGGCACCCTATGCTTCCTACACCGGCGATGAGTGTAGGATATCCTTTGACTGGAGTCGATTATAGGTTAATAGATGGCGTATTGCAAATACGTAGTCCTAGTATGCTAACTGGGTATAGTAACACATCAAATGATAAGATAACATCTGACGGATATTTTAATACCAACGATTTATTTAGAGTGGATGAAAATGGTTTTTATTATTTTTTAGGCCGTGCAGATGACATGTTTGTTAGCGGAGGAAATAACATATATCCTAGAAATGTTGAATCCATTTTGGAAACTCACCCTGCTGTGATGTCGGCCGCAGTAATAGGAATAACAGACGATATCAAAGGTATGAAGCCTTATGCATTTGTTACTACTAACCAACCGGCAACAGAAGAAGAATTGAAAAATTTTATATTGGACAAAGTTGCTCCGTTTGAATTACCAAGACAAATTTGGTTTTTGGAAACAATGCCTGTTACTGATATAAACAAAATAGACAAAAAGAAATTATTAGATCAGGCCTGCGCCCTACTAAATATTCCACAGTAGCGAGGTCCTTATGTCTTTTGAACGTTTAAATAACCTTGACGGCAAGGTAGCAGTGATAACCGGTGCCGGACAAGTAGCAACAGCCACAGCAGTTAGATTAGCACAGCAAGGTGCAAGAATAGTCCAACTAGTCCGGAAGGATGTAGAAGCAGTACAGGCACAATTAGATCAATTGCCAAATAGTGAAAAGCTATGCCATCATGCTATCTATACAGATATAACAGACACTAGCTCAATTAAAGCCGCAGTAGCTAAAGTTACTCAATGCGATATTTTGGTAAACACAGCAGGACGTAGTCGTAGTATAAACCCTGTTAACGTAATGGCATTGACAGATGATATATTTGATGAAATAATTACAACTAATATACGAGGAACATTTGCGGTTATTAGAGAATTTGCCAGACTGCTACAACTTAGCGGAGATGGATTAATTGTAAACATTACTTCTACTAGCGGACTACGTGCAGGTAATAGTTGTGTAGCTTATGGTGCTAGTAAAGCCGCATTGGACTTAATGACTAAAACATTAGGCAAAGCATTTGCTCCTAGTATACGTGTTGTTGCCATTGCACCAGGGTTTATGGAAGGACCTACATCCGGTGCTGTTAAACAGCCAGGTGCAAATGATAAAATTGCAGAGTCTAGTCCATTAAAACGTATTGGCTATGCAGATGACATTGCTTGTGCTGTAGAAGCATACGCTACAACAATTAGATTTGCTAATGCTACAACATTAGTAATCGATGCCGGACGTACAGCATGAAAACGATTATTACTTGCGCTATCACAGGCGCTGCCACTCGACCTGAACAAACACCTTATTTGCCTATCACTCCAGATGCGATTGCTCAATCTGGATTAGAAGCCGCAGAAGCAGGTGCAAGTGTATTACATATACATGTTAGAGATCCTGCTACGGGTCGTCCAAGTATGGACGTTGAATTGTATCGTTATGTTGTGGATAAGATCAAACAACAAAACAAAGATGTTTTAATAAATTTAACAACAGGCGCGGGTGCAACTTATGTACCCACTCCAGGGAACATGGGTACAGGAGGGCCCGGCACACTGTTATTAGGTGCAGAGCGCAGAGTAAAGCATATAGAATTAATTAAACCAGACATTTGTAGTTTTGATTTTAATACTATGCATCAAGGCAACGGAGGCATACGTATTAATCACATACAAGTTTGTAAAGAAATGGCTAGACGTATTACTAGTGTAGGTACTAAGCCCGAAGTAGAATTGTTTGATTCTGGCGATTATAGAATTGCTAAAGAATTATTTGATGAAGGGTTACTTGGATCTAATCCATTTTGGCAACTAGCAATGGGTGTTAAGTACGGATGGGATAATACTCCGCATTCACTTATGTACGCATCACAATTATTGCCAAAAGGATGCACATGGAGTGCATTTGGTTTAGGTGCAATGGAAATGCCTTATGTAGCAATGAGCTGGTGTTTAGGTGGCCATGTTCGCGTAGGTATGGAAGATAACATCTATACTAGTAAGGGTGTATTAGCAAAGACTAATGCCGAGCTTGTTACTAAAGCTGTTACTATTATTACAGAACTTGGCGGCCAACCTGCATCAACAACTGAAGCAAGGGAAATATTAGGACTATGAACCCTAACTATAAAAATTTGTATGTGTTTGAAGATGGTACTAAGAAAAGAAACGGTATCTATTCTCCCGCTATTGATAGATTTATCTTAGTAGATGATTACGATTATCATGTAACATTGCAAACAACAGAATTGTTAACTTCTAAATTATCTTTAGTTGCATGGGTATTGCCCCCAGGTGCCGAAGAAATGACTAACGATAATTGTCTTAACTATACATTTGTTGATAAAACTACAATTAAAGTTGGGCAAGCAACGATGAGTCAATCTCGTCATATAACACAAATAAAATTTGGTAATCCAGAAAACAAAATTTATAATGCTGGTCCTAATCCTGCATTTGCTCAAGGTGACAGCGCAGATACATTAGGTAAACTTATTGAGTATGCTAATTATGTACATACAGTATCTTATGCTATAAGCATTATAGAACCATTTATGGCCACAGCATTGAGCAACACTAAACGGTTCGGAGATGCTTATGTACCGTCTGCTTGGACAGCAAACTTAGAATTAGCGCCGGACAGGACTGGCCTTGATAAAGGTATTTTGTTTGAGTTAAAGCATATACTCTACATGTCTGATTCTATAGAAGAAGCCGCTGGCGCAATTATCGATGTATGGAAAAATAATCCAGATGATAAAGCTGTTGTAATTTATTATTTTTATTATTTGTTAGGTGTTGAAATACCTGAAGAACTTAAATTTACACAAACAGCGTTACCCAAGACTATTTCATGGTGGTTATTTTAATATGCTAAATCCTAATGATACACTTTATTTTCACAGCATAGCATACGATGGATATCATAATCGCTATTGGAATTCTGTAAAACAACAATGCGGAGAAGGCGGACAGTTTTTTATTGATATTGCTAGAAAATTTACTCCCTCGAGATTAGTATCTAGAAACGGAGATTGGAGTTTGCCATGGCAACAGGAAATTATTCCAGAATTTGAAATGCCTGCATACGATCCATCATTTAGTAAAACATACGAACAAGTAACTGATGAACGAGCACAGTGGGTAAGGCAAGAAATAGCCCAGGGTAAAAAATTTGCAATCATGTATTCAGGTGGAATAGATAGTACACTTATAATGGCAGCTTTGATTAAAAATTTAACCGATGAAGAAAAAACAAGTATTCTAGTATGCGCAAGTTTGCACAGCATAGCAGAAAATCCTACATTCTGGAAGAAATTTATACAAGATAAATTTAAAGTAATCGATTCTGGTAATTTGAAATACGATTATTTAATTGAACAAGGTTACATTCCTATAACAGGTGATACCGGTGATACTATCTTTGGAACTGTTATGGGTTTAGGAATATATGCTAACTATGATTTTTACATCAGCGAGCTATCTCCTGAATCAAAATCTCACTTAGAATCTATTAAGACTGAAATTAGTAATCCTGATGTACACTTTAGCAACTATAAAGATATTATACTAAGGCACTTCAAGTTAGATGGCAGTCCAGATTTTCCGGAACTGTTTTATAGAAAATTAGTAAAGAATATTAATACATCTACAGTACCTGTTAATAGCCTGCATGATTTCTTTTGGTGGGAAATTTTTAACACAAAATATCTAAATTGTGCTGTCCGAGGCGCATTGTATTTTAATGACCGAGTTGATTGTAAAACTGCAATTTATACTATCATTGATTGGTTCCACAACGACGACTATCAAAGATGGAGCATGGTTAATAATAATAACGGACAAAAAATTGTAAACGCTATTAATAACTATAAAATGGCCGCTAGAAATTATATATGGAATGTAGACCGTAATGATTGGTACAAGCACTTTAAATTAAAATTCCTTTCACTATCGAGTATTGCTGGAACACAGCCAGTGGATCATCTTGATCCAACACGTTACCCAGCAAAACGTGTAGGAGTAACTAAAGATTTTGAAATGCTTTACTTAGATGATCCAGGTGTAAAAGAATTCTTCTTAACCAATTTACAAAATTATAAAATTGATTGGTAATATGAAAACAGCAGAACAGTTGCGTAGTTATGGCCATTATAACGATAAGCGGTTGCCTGGCTTTAGTCACAGATCGAGAACAGCCCAAATGGGCTATCATCGTAGTGAATACATAGGCAAGCCTGTAATTGCTATCCTTAATACATGGAGCGATATAAATCAGTGCCATCAACATTTTAAACAACGTGTAGAAGAAGTCAAACGCGGCATATGGCAAGCAGGAGGGTTTCCTATTGAAATGCCAGTTATAAGTTTAAGCGAACCATTCATGAAGCCTAGCACAATGCTTTATAGAAATTTATTAGCAATGGAAGCAGAAGAATTGCTAAGAAGTTATCCTGTAGACGGGTGCGTTCTAATGGGAGGTTGTGATAAAACAACTCCGGGATTATTGATGGGCGCAATCAGTATGAATTTGCCAACAATATTTTTACCTGCAGGCCCGATGTTGCGTGGAGATTGGAATGGAGAAGTATTAGGTTCAGGAACTGACGCACGTAAAATATGGCTAGAAAGAGTAGCAGGCAATGTAAGCCAGTCAGACTGGCAAGATGTAGAAAACGGAATTGCTAGAAGTCCTGGGCATTGTATGACTATGGGTACTGCTAGTACTATGACTAGTTGTGTAGAAGTATTAGGAATGTCGTTGTCTGGATTTGCTAGCATACCCGCAGTGGATAGCAGACATGCACAAATGAGTGTGTTAACAGGTAAGCGCATAGTAGATATGGTATGGAATGATTTGAAGCCGTCGGACATACTAACTAAGCAATCTTATCTCAATGCTATTACAGTAATAATGGCATTATCTGGATCTACAAATTCTGTTATACATTTAACAGCTATAGCTAAACGTTCTGGAATAGATTTAACATTAGATAATTTTGATCAAATAGGTAAACAAACTCCTGTATTAGCAAATATAAAACCAGCTGGAAAATATCTTATGGAAGATTTCTTTTATGCTGGAGGTTTAAGAGCATTGTTAAAGCAATTAGGCAATTTGTTAGATACTACACAAATAACTGTAGAAGGAAAACAATTATCAGAATTGATTGAAACTGCAAAAGTTCTTAATAGTGATGTAATAAAACAAATATATCCGGGCAATAGCATAGCAATACTGACAGGTAATCTTGCACCAAACGGTGCTGTAATAAAACCTACAGCAATGGATTCTTCTTTGCTTGTTCATACAGGTAAAGCAGTTGTATTTGAAAACATGAAAGATTTTCGTACTCGTATTGAAGATCCAAATTTGGACGTCGATGCTAATAGTGTATTAGTGCTCAAGAGTGGCGGCCCGCAAGGAGGCCCTGGAATGCCAGAATGGGGTGCAATGCATATACCTAGCAAATTACTTAAACAAGGTATACGCGATATAGTTCGCATATCCGATGCACGTATGAGCGGAACAAGTTTTGGAGCATGTGTATTGCACGTAAGTCCAGAATCGCATATAGGTGGACCACTAGCATTAGTTCGAAACGGAGACTTAATTGAATTAAATGTACCAGACAGAAAATTAAATTTATTAGTGTCGGACGAAGAATTGTTGACACGTAAACAAGCATGGATTAAACCTGCTAATAAATTTGAAAGAGGATATGGCAAACTATACTCAGAACATATAGAGCAAGCCCACCTCGGTTGTGATTTTGACTTTTTAAAATAATGGACTACGAACTAGAAACTAGAAAAAACCTTGCGGCAGTTTACAGACTGTTACATCACTTTGGTTGGGATGATTTGATTTATACCCATGCTTCCGCAAAAATTCCAGGAACATCAAATTATCTTATAAACTCGTTTGGTGTAACCTTTGACGAAGTAACAGCATCAAATCTAGTAAAAGTAGATATAGACGGTAATGTACACGGAGAAGGTACAATAAATCCAGCAGGTTTCTTAATACATAGTGCTATACATAAAGCTCGTCCAGATGTGGGCGGAATCGTGCATACACATACTAATGAAGGTGTAGCAGTATCTGCTGACAAGGACGGGTTATGGCCAATTAGTCAAAAGGCCAGTGTAATATTAAACAGCTTAGGCTATCATGATTATCAAGGAATTGTTATAGATTCCAGCGAAGAAGAATCATTAAAGAATGATTTGGGCAATAACAATTATCTTATTTTGAGAAACCACGGATTATTAACTGTTGGCAAAAACGCACCTCACGCATTTTTAAATATGCGTACTTTACAAAAAGCCTGTGAAGTTCAGGTGCTTTGCGAGTATGACAGGACTATTAAACTAAGCGAAACTTTAATAAAAGAAAACTTAGATAACAGTATTAAATTTAGGCAAGGAATGCCTAAAACAACTTCACACTGGGATGCACTGCTTCGTATTGTTAAAAAGAACTATCCAGATTATGAAAATTAAGACATAAATATAAAGCAGAGGGCTAACTATGACAATTATTTCCAAAACTACTATTACTGTGATTCCAGATCCAAGCTCACACGAGAGTATTGCTAGTCAATTGGCGGCAAAAATAACTCATTTACAGTCATTGCCCAACTATGCGCATATGACCGCTAAGAATAAATTGGCTCAATCTTTGGGTGCTGTAATTAAATTTGGTTATAGTGAAGATGGAACTCAGTATTATAAAACAGAATATTTTCCATCTCAACAGGTATTTGATAATTTTAAAAAAGAATTCACATCTAATTCTACTTTGTTCCAAAATATAGCAAAGCATACTTCGGATATGACATCGCTAGGATTACACATAGTTAAGACTGTTGAAACAACAACAGATCCAATGCCAAGTTGATCATAAAAAATCAGTAGCATAAGTTTACAGCTTAAATAGCTGTATGACAAATTTCACTCACTTGAATCATCTCCAATATTCGATTGGCAATCGTCTATACGGATACAGAGAAACATCCCAAGAAAAATATTCAGTAAATGTAGGACAAGTTGATCCGGATCGTTATAAATCTAGTAGTTACACTAACGAGTTACATAGAACAGCACAACTAGTTCTAGACGAATTCGGAAAAGATCTAGTAGTTTTTATTTCAGGCGGAACAGATAGTGAAATTGTTTTAAGAAACTTTTTAGCTATAGGGCACACACCACGATGTGTTACCATTAGATTTAAGAATGACTATAATGAAACTGATGTTCAAGAAGCTAAAACCCTATGTTCTGAGTTAGGTGTTCCTTTAGAATTTATAGATTTTGATGTTAAGGATTTTTATTTTTCAGGTGAAGCAACTGAGTTCGGACAAAGCATACAATGTACTCAAGTTACTTACTTAATGGTCTATAAGAGTATATTGGATTTTGGTGCTCCAGCAGTAATGGGCGGAGAAACATTATTAACACGAAAAGTCGAAGCTAATTCAAGTTATTGGTATTATACTCTTAGAGAAAATGAAGATGCCAGTGCTATGAGATTCAGCAACAAATATAACATACCGTTAGTAAACGAATGGTTTGCATACACTCCAGAAGTTCTATTATATTACTTAGAAAATCCCTTTATTAAAAAATTAGTTACTGAAAAATATAATTATAAATTAACCAGTGTTAGCAGTAAAAATACAATACTGGCTACACTTTATCCTAATATTAGACCTAAGAAAAAAACACACGGGTTTGAAAACTTGTTGGCATTTAATTATGAAGCCTACAATAGTATAGCTAGTCATCAAATCAAAAGATTAGAATCTAGCCTGGACGGGATAGAATATAATCAGACTATTAAACAACTTAAGGGGCTAGTATGATTATCACTTGCGGTGTAGATAATCGTTCAGTAGTTTTAAATCTACCTAAGGAGCCAACAAAAATTGGCATATTTATTAGTGGCGGATTAGACAGCGCATTATTGTATTTTTTATTATTAAGAGAAAATAAAAATCGAGGAAACATTCACGAAATAGTTCCATTGTCTATATTAAGAAAAGAAGGGTCTAGATATTTTGCCAAATTGGTAATAGCACATATACATGCCTGTTATAATATACCTTATCAAGAACCAGTTATGGTTGGCGACAATACATTACCAGAAGAGGAACAAGTTAAATCTGGCGTATACGATGCTTTCAATTTAGGATTTCAAGTTGTGTATGTAGGGTTGATAGAACAATTACCCCAACACATGGTTGGCTGGTCTCCTATTCCATACAGTGAAGGAATTAGATTTAGGACACCATTTAAAAAATTAGATAAGAGCCATATAGTAGATTTAATAAGACATTTTAATCAAGAAGCCTTGTTTTACATAACACATAGCTGTAGTGTCAAAGAGTTAGGTCGTTGTAATGTGTGTAACGGATGCAATGAAAGAAGTTGGGGATTTGAAACGTCGAATATGAAAGATCCAGGAACAATATGAAAATAATAAAATTAGATAGTTCGCATATAGAACTAATTAGGCCAATGTTTAATAGTCCAAGGTTTATGGGAGTTAATACTGCTGAGCAAGACCCTACGATTGACGTATTGAAGATTTATGAATTCTTGCATACAGTATTTTGTCAAACTTATCTAAGTGATTCAAAAAATTATCATGCATTTGGAGCTATCGATGACACCGGTGAAGCATGTGCTTTGCTAGCATTTTATGAAAGTAATGAAGATCCTAGCTGGTACTGGACACATGTTAAAAGTAAAAATCCTAATGCAGTAAAATTAGTTTTAGATGCTGTGGTAGAATATAACGAATCAAATAATAGATTTAAATTTTACAGCATGTTTCCTCTTAAATATGATAAAGTTTATAGACGTTTAGCATTTAGTTCTAAAACAAAAGAACGCTACGATGCTTTTAACGAATTTTATGTAAAAGCAAGAGAAAAATGTATATATACTTTGCCTTGGCAAATATTATACAATCGTACACTGCTACCGGTAGATACCGTTGTGCGTTGTACATATCTTAAACCTGAATACAGAACTTTAACATCAGGCGGAAATTTATAATGGTACAAAACTTTATACATGACAAATGGGGAACAATTATAGAATTGTCAAACCCTGACGAATTTTTTAATTGGCCAGCAGAATATTGGCGAACAATGATATACGAAAGAAAGCTAATTGTTTTCAAACGTATGAATTTTTCTAAATTAAGTTATGCTAAATTTTGCTCAACATTTGGACGTATGTGGCAAACTTTAGAATATCGTGGTAGTAAAGAACGAGCAGAAATAGTTAAAGATGGTGATATTGTATATGCAATAAGTCCTATGAGTAATCTTAGTGCTCCTAGGATTGGACAAAAAGAAATGCCATGGCATGCAGATATCCCTAACAACGATCATCCTTTTCCAATGCGCACAATTTGGATGTATAAAAATCCAGACCCAGAGTCCGGATTAACCTCCTGGTTAAACATAGAAGACGGTTTTGATATTTTACCTGACGATTTGAAATCTCGCGCTGAAAAAATAAAAATTATACAGCAAAGCTGGTGGATGCCAGGCACACGAATAAAAGAGTTTGATTTTATTAAAACTCATAGCGTTACAGGAAGAAAATCTTTAAGATTAAATTACTACTGCGAACCTGATAAAAATATACACGATGGTTGGATCAAGAATGCCGTAGTCGATGGAGTTACATTTGAACCCAGAGAAGTATTAACTCCTTATTATGATTTTCTTACAACTAAAAAAGAATTATTGTATACACATAAATGGGATACGTTTGATATCATTGTTTATGATAATTGGCCGTTTGTACACAACAGAACACATTTGAATTTTGATAACAAATTAGAAAGATTGTTGTATAGAACAAATATAGATCACATACTACCGCAATAACATTATTATGGCTTATACCTTTTCTAAAGACGATTGTTATTTTCAAGTACCAATAATATCTACAAACAGATCTAGTATCTTATCTTATGCATTGACACAGTCGTTTGCCCAATCGGGACATAACGGAAAGTATTCATTTTTGCAAATAATTGTTCCAGAAATGTTTATTAGGGAAGATACTTTTTTAAATTTTGTTGCTACTTAAATCTTTCCTCTTAGAACAGTTCAAAAAAATAGGACCCTAAGGTCCTATTTTACATAGTAGGTCCGTTGCCGTTCCTAAATCCTACACTACCACCTTCTGCTTCGATGTTCTTGATGACATCTTCAAACAAGATAGGTGCAAAGTCTGGTGTTTGTTCTACGCAAACGCAATGGTAACGAACATCGTTTTCATCACTGTATAAAACTTCACCAGTTCTAGCATCAACTCCGCGAGCTTTCTTAACACGATTTGCATGTAAGTGTCCGTGAATGTTAACACCAAAACGTCCAAGACTTTCTGCGTGAATAGGAATATGGCTAAGGATCATACCATTCATAACGTGATAAGCTCTAAGTTCTCTAAAGTACATACGATACTCGTCGTCCCTAAAGATATCGTGGTTACCACGAATTAAAACTTTGTCGCCGTTAAGTCTGGATAAGATTTTTAACGCTTTCCGATTAATGACAACATCGCCCAAATGGTAGACCTTGTCAGTGGGCTTTACCCGTTCGTTCCACGCCTTAACCATTGCTTCGTCCATTTCCTCAGCTGAGTCCCAGGGACGAAGTTTTGTAACACCATCGTTACGTGTAAAACGACATACACCCGTGTGACCGAAGTGCGTGTCGCTAACTAAAAATACACTAGGCATATATCGCTCCTTTCTAAGTTAAGTTATAATTATACTACCAAAATTGATGTTAGTCAACCGATTTAAACGTGCGCCAATCGTCTATGTTGGGCTTTTCGTCCGGGTCGTAGGTCCAACCCAATGCTCGCATCATTCTGTGCTTAACGAGCAGATTAGGGCTTCTAAACCTGCCTGTATCCTGGAAGCCAAGCATTACACCCACTTCGCATACAGCACCCGAACGACAAATACCCGCAAAGCAATGAACAACAACGTTCATTCTGTTAGCCAAAGCGTGTTGTAAAAGAGCCACAAGTTGGTTAGCTTGTTCTTGACTGCACTTCATAGCTTCGTCTAGAACTTCATCTTTTTCCTCCACATCCAAAAACTCAAAGTTATGAATCTCTTTGAACTTATGAGCAGGAGTAGGGCGCCAACTTGCTGGATCAACAATACTGATCAGCATACTATTTTCACCAGCGTCATGATGAAATCGTTTTGGGATATCATCTGCCGCTACATTTTCAATCCAAGGCATTATACCCTCCAAATTTCCGTGAAGCCTTCTTCTTCAGTTGGCATTACAAAGTTATCTATCATTCCTTGCACAACCGCCCAGGGAATTTCTTTGCCTGGACGACTAGCCAAACGCTTTTTAAGCTCGTCTAGATCCGGTGTTTTAAACACAATAGCGATATGCTCATAGTTTGGTAATGCATTGAATTTACGCTCACGGCTAGATAAAGTTGTACTGGTTTGATCCCAAACAATATCTAAGTCCTGTGCCGCGGCAAAGTTTACATTTACCATCATCTGCTTGACAGCAGTGGGCATATACTCTTCAAAAACTTCACTGTATGTTTTTCCTTGATCTCGAGCATATCCTTCAACATGCTCGTCTGTAGAAACATACCTGTGATTCTCTTTATCTTTACCTAGCCATGTTTGGCTTTTATACCAAGTACTTTTACCCGACCCTGGAACTCCAACTAATTGATAACACTTAGGCATTAATGCACCGATTCCTTTACTTCTACTTCACATTCAACCACCCAGTTGTTAAATTGGGTAAACTTGTTTACTTCGACGCCTAGCCCAACTGCTTCGTTTACAAAGTGCTGTAATAGCGCATTGTACAATTCATCGGGCATGGTCTCTTTATCAAATTTGATTTTCATTTTCTCTCCTTGGCATCACTGTAACCAATAATATAACCTAACACCAATGCAAACATCATGCCCGCAATGGCAATAACCGTGCCAATGATTGGACCCCAATTGAATTCGTTCATTTTGAATCCTTGTAAGGAATATGTTCTTCAATATCTGCTTCTTCAGCACCTGGCCAATAGTGTACATTGTACACACGATCGCCCACATGATAAGTGTCAGTCCAACTGTGTTGGTTATTAGAACTTTCAAAAGGTTCCATCATTTTGAATAGCATGACTAGTTGCTCACGTTCTTTACCTTCAACTTTTCGATGCTTGTCCAGCAATCCCAGGCTAGCTAGAAACTCTCCTGCTTCTTCGGGTGTCTTAAAAGGGGACGTCATCGCGATACACTCAATTCAGCGTCAGGGTTATCCCAGCAAGCATTACGGTATTTGTAGACAAAGTCGCAAAGTCCTTCGTAGCTACCCCATCCATTTTCAGGATTAAACTTCTTGAATTTCTCTGGATCACTTAACAAAATGTTCCAACCCTCATCCAACAAGTCTGCGATGTCCCTAGCAAACTTAAAATTAAGTTCTTCAGGACGCCAAAGAATAGTGTACAGGTCTATCTTAGAACCTATACCTACCTTTACCTCACTAGCCATCCGACCCAAATTGTGTGTAATGTTTCCGCTGTACACACTAGTGGGCTGAGTGACCATTAAATCTACATCTAAGCTCATTGTGTTCTCCGCTTCATCCAAGTGTAGTCTACACCATCTGGACACTTACCGTCTTTGATACTATCAGTACCAAAACGTCCTACTA
>Ga0208250_1000247_pt1 | contig 17997 bp, 18 predicted proteins | sample CryBogCBE18Aug09_FD_184557 | JGI IMG/M metagenome (GOLD analysis project Ga0208250, IMG submission 184557) | Freshwater microbial communities from Crystal Bog, Wisconsin, USA - CBE18Aug09 (SPAdes) (version 2) | ecosystem: Environmental > Aquatic > Freshwater > Lake | place: Crystal Bog... | reverse complement strand
AACGAGCAATTCGTTTCTTTTGTTTGGCTCTACCAGCAGAGCCTTTCTTCATCTTGCTAAACTTATATTGTTCATAAGAAAGCCTCTCGGAAGACTTCTTCAAGAATCTCGGGTTCTCTACAATCATTCCGTCAGAAGCAGTAAGAAATCTTGACAGTCCAACGTCGATGCCTACGGCATCTTCGATCTTGAGTTCTGCCTTCTTCGGAACAGAAACATCATTTTCCACGAGGATAGAGACAAAGTAGTTACCTGTTGCTGATCTACTAATCGTTACAGTCTTGATCTGTCCTTCAAATTTCCGATGGAGTTTAGCTTTGATTGATTTAATCTTCGGAATAGATATTGTGGAGTTCTCCCAGTCAACAGTACAGTGTTGTGGACACTGAAAGGATTGTTTAGGATTATGTCTGGATTTGAACTTAGGAAATCCCTTCTTCTCTCTGAAGAACTTAGTGTAAGCATTGTCCAGATTCTTCAGTGCAGACTGTAGTGATTGACTGTTCACAGTCTTTAACCAGGGCCGATCATCTTTTAGTGATCGGAGTTGGTTAATGAGATCGAAACACGTTAGAGTCTTCGACTCATCTTGATAAGCTGTATTCTTTTTCTCCAATCCCCAGTTATAGACATATCGTGTTGCTCCGAAATGCTCACAGAGCATTTCGGCTTGTTTAGCATTCGGATATAATCTATACTTGAAAGCCTTCAGCACATTAAAGTCTTTCTACAAGACTTTTATCATCACCTTTGTGTTTTGATAGAATCTGTTATTATTTTCTCGTAAGGTCGCTTTCATCCCCACCCACAAGGGGATGGGGTTTTCCCGCTCCCAATACAAAATATGACAGAACAAGAAATTAGGCAACAGATTGAAGATGGTACTGTAGATTGGTATGATGTTTGCACGGTTCAGAATGTAAGTGAAGATTTTATACGAGAATTTAAGGATGAAGTAGATTGGCGTCGTATTTCTAGATATCAAAAGCTCAGCGAAGAATTCAGGAAAGAATTTAACATAATTATTCAAGAATATTCTTGGCTTTATAAAACTGATGACGAGAAGCTTGAATTAGTAAAAAACACTGGATTGTATGAGATAGAAGACAATTGTGTAATCGCTTATAAGTCTGTAAAATCAAATTTTTCTTCTGTTGTTAATCGAGGAATTTATTATCATCCGGGTTCTACTGTTTCAGATCATTGTAATTGTGATCCAGAAGAAGAAAATTCTTTTGGATTATCTGCTTGGACAAAAAAAGGTGCATTAAAGTATTATCATAAAGGATTACTTCTCAAGGTGAGAATTCCAATTAGTAAACTTGGTTGTTTAGTGCATAATAACCACAAAATTCGTTGCTTTGAGCTAGAAGTGTTGGAAGTGGTGGAGAAATAATTGTAGCGGGCAAATTTTGCCCGATGATTCCCGTAAATAGAACTATGACAGAAAAAGAGATTAGACAACAAATTGATGATGGCACTGTAGATTGGATTTATATTTCTGGATTTCAGAAATTTAGTGAAGATTTTATCCGAGAATTTCAAGATCAATTGAATTGGGCATATATTTCCGCACACCAAAATCTGAGTGAAAATTTTATACGAGAATTCAAAGATCGCGTGAATTGGTTTATGATTTCTTATTGTCAAACTCTCAGCGAAGATTTTATAAGAGAATTTAAAAATGAAGTAAGATGGTCTTTTATTTCTGAATATCAAAAATTGAGCGAAGATTTTATAAGAGAATTTAAAAATGAATTAATATGGCCTGTTATTTCTGAATATCAAAAATTGAGCGAAGATTTTATAAGAGAATTTAAAAATGAAGTAAGATGGTCTTTTATTTCTATAAATCAGACTCTCAGCGAAGATTTTATAAGAGAATTTAAAGATCAAGTGGATTGGGCATCTGTTTCTATAAATCAGACTCTCAGCGAAGATTTTATTAGAGAATATAAAGATGTAGTTGACTGGCCGTTTATCTCAATTTATAAAAATCTAAGTGAAGAATTTATAAGAGAATTTAAGAATGAAGTAGATTGGCGTCGTATTTCTAGATATCAAAAATTAAGTGAAGAATTTAGAAAAGAATTCAACATTATTGTCCCAGAAATCTCTTGGCTTTATAAATCTGATGAAGAAAAACTGGAATTAGTAAAAAACACTGGATTATATGAGATTGAAGGCGATTATGTTATTGCTTATAAGTCTGTAAAATCAGATTTTTCTTCTGTGTATAAGAAAGGAGTTTATTATTATCCAGGATCTATTGTGTCCGCTCATTGTAATTGCAATCCAGATGAAGAAAATTCTTTTGGTTTATCTGCCTGGACAAAAAAAGGTGCATTAAGGTATTATTATAAAGGATTACTTCTCAAGGTAAGAATTCCAATTAGTAAGCTTGGGTGTTTAGTACCTGACTGGTATAAAATTCGATGCTTTGAATTGGAAATATTAGAAGTGGTGGAGAAATAATTGTGTCGGGCAAATTTTTCCCGATGATCCCACTCAACAAATTTATAAATATGAAAGTAGAAAAACAAAAATGGTATACAATTGAACTGTGTCGTCAAAACCCCGATTCTGTTTTTATCTTCGGTGATAATTTGATTGGAAAAGGCACGGGAGGTCAGGCTAAAATTCGCCATGAGCCTAATGCTCATGGTGTTCCTACAAAGAAGCTTCCTTCTATGTATGAGGATTCTTTTTTTAGTGATGATGAATTTGAAGAAAACATTAAGCACATATCTTATGCGCTTGACAATATTCCCAATCGATTTTCCACAATTGTATTTCCAGAAGATGGTTTGGGAACAGGTTTAGCTGAACTTCCTATTCGTGCTCCAAAAACATTTAAATGGATGGTGGATGAAATTAATCGTAGATTCAATGGTGTGTACGAATGAGGAAGCGATATGATAGAGCAAGGGATTAGACAGCAAATAGAATATGGCAGTGTAGAGTGGAGTTATATTTCCATGTATGGAAAATTAACTGAAGAATTCATACGAGAATTCAAAGATCAAGTGAATTGGGAGTTTCTCGTTATTCACCACAAATTCAGTGAAGATTTCATCCGAGAATTCGCTGATAAATTGAAGTGGAAAAATATTTCTACATATCAAACTTTAAGCGAAGATTTTATTAGAGAATTCGCGGATGAAGTGGATTGGGGACATATTTCTGAGCGACAAACTTTAAGTGAAGATTTTATTAGAGATTTTAAAGATAAAGTGATTTGGTTTAATATCTCCGAATGCCAAACTTTAAGTGAAGAATTTATTAGAGAATTTGAAGATCAATTGGATTGGGAATACATTTCAAGAAATCAAAAATTAACTGAAGAATTTATAAAAGAATTCAAGGATAAAGTGAATTGGGAATATATTTCTTCATATCAAAATTTGAGTGAAAATTTTATTAAAGAATTTAAAGATTATGTGAATTGGGACTTTATTTCTACATATCAAAATTTAAACGAAGATTTTATTAGAGAATTCAAAGATAAAATAAATTGGCCTAATATTTATGAAAGTCAAACGCTCAGCGAAGAATTTATCAGAGAATTTCAAAATGAATTGAATTGGATCGATATTTCTTATTTTCAAGATCTGAACGAAGAATTTATTCGTGAATTCAAAGATAAAGTAAGTTGGATTGCTATTTCTGCACAACAAAATTTATCAGAAGAATTCATTAAAGAATTTCAAGATAAAGTAGAATGGGTTAATATATCATCCTGCCAAACTTTATCAGAAGAATTCATTAAAGAACTCCAAGACAAAGTGCATTGGTTATCTATTGCTTGTCATCAGAAAATCAGTGAAGATTTTATTCGTGAATTTATTCCTGAATCGGAAGAAAGCGCCTGGCATTATGTGTCTATAAAACAAATTCTAAGTGAAGATTTTATTAGAGAATTTAAAGATGAATTATGCTGGGAATATATTGTCAGGTATCAAAAATTAAGTGAAGAATTTAGAAAAGAATTCAATCTAAATGTTCCAGAAGATTCTTGGCTTTACAAGCCAGACGAAGAAAAAATGGAATTGGTTAAAAACACTGGATTGTATGAGATAGAAGGCGATTATGTCATCGCTTATAAATCTGTAAAATCAGATTTTTCTTCTGTGTATAAGCGAGGTGTTTATTATTATCCAGGAGCTATTGTGTCTGCTCATTGTGATTGTAATGCTTATGATGCGGCATCATTTGGGATTACTGCCTGGACAAAAGAGGGGGCTTTGGAATATTACGATGAAGGCCTGCTTCTGAAAGTGAAAATTCATATTAGTAAGCTTGGGTGTTTAGTGGATTATGATTATAAAATTCGCTGCTTTGAGCTAGAAGTGATGGAAGTGGTGGAGAAATAATTGTGGCGGGCAAATTTGGCCCGCTTTTCCACTTTTCAAATTGCCCGAGTATAATGGGCATGAAAGTAAAATATCTCATTGAACAACTAACACTTTTTTTGAAAAAACATGGAGATTTGGATATTGAATTCTCAATTTAACAATGAAAACACTCTTAAAAAATCTATATAATTTGTTATTCAAATCTGGAGCTGCCGGGAGACATCTAAACCTTTTACTTAGAGAATTTGAACTTTATTGGCAAAGATTATCCAAGGGATTTGACGATTCAGATACTTGGTGCTTGGCGACCACTAATGCGCGATGGATCGCACCAAGGCTTGAAAGATTTATGGAATTGAGGAATGGTTATCCTATTGGCTTGTCTGATCAAGAATGGGAAGAAATTCTTAATAAGATTTTGTTCGCATTTAAAACAATTGCAAAAGATGATTGCACTTTAACTTATAAAAATGATGATCAAATTAAAGAAGGACTGGAGCTTTACGCTAAATATTATTTGAATTTGTGGTGGTAATTAAAAAATGACATTATTAGGAATTGATTGTGAAACTACTGGCTTGCATGAATCTTCAAGCCTTTTATCTTTATTCATGGGCGTTTTGGATGATAATTTTAAAATTATCCAATCATTAGATTTAAAGGTGAAACCTGACATAAACAAAGATGAAGATGAAAGAGGGGGTAGATCAGTGTATTCTGTTCAAGCCGAGGCTATGAATGTAAATAAAATTGATTTGATTCACCATGACAGTGTGGCAATACCTTACAAAGAAGCAAAACCGATTGTTTATAAATGGCTAGAAGAAATGCGCTCAATCTATGGCGAACTTACGCCCTACGGAAATATGGTGGGCGGAGATGTGAATAAGATCTGTGAGTGTTTGATTAGTAGAAAAAGCTGGGGGAATTTCTGTGATCGCAGAATAATTGAGCTTTCATCTCTCGGAAAAACTCTTCAATTATTAGGAAAAATCCCAGAAACACAATCTTTATCCCTGTCTAAAATTAGCAAATATTTTGGAATGGAATTGGATAACAGCATGCTGCACACAGCAAAGTATGATGTGGAAGTGGGCACTTTTGTGTTGAAAAAATATATGGAGTTGATGTCATGATAACCGCTATTTTGTGTTTTGTTGTTTGGTTATCAATTGGATTTTTATAGTGGGAAGCGGGAAAACCCCATCCCCTTGTGGGTGGGGATGAGATCGAACTTACAGATTATATGATATTATTTTACAGAAAAAGAAGGTGTCTTTAAAGATAGTGTAGAAACAATAGATATGCTGAAAGCTTTCAAATACAGAATATATCCGAATCAAAAGCAAATTCAAATGTTTGAAGAACATTTTGGGGCTACTAGATTTGTATATAACTGGGGGCTTGAAAAGAAAACAACAGCTTATCAACAAGAGTCAAAGAGCCTTTCATGTTTTGACCTTATTAATCAATTAAAAGAACTTAAAGAAAATGAATTATGGCTTAAAGAAGTTAATAGCCAAACATTACAAGCCTCTTTGAGAAATCTTGATAATGCTTATACTAAGTTTTTCAGGGAAAAGAAAGGTTTTCCGAAGTTTAAATCAAGGCATAATCCAAAACAGTCCTTCCAATGTCCACAATTTTGTTCAGTTGATTGGGAGAACTCCACACTCTCAATTCCCAAGATAAAGAATATCAAAATAAAACTACATAGAAAGTTTGCAGGAGCCATCAAAACTGTAACTATAAGTAAAAATGCTGTTGGCAATTATTATGTTTCTATTTTAGTTGAAAATGATGTTCCTCTGCCCAATAAATCGGAACTTGATGTGAACCAAGCCGTGGGCATTGATGTTGGACTATCAAGATTTCTCACTACTTCAGATGGAATGATAGTTGAGAATCCTAAATTCTTGAAGAAATCCTCAGGCAGACTTGCTTACGAACAATATATATTTAGCAAAATGAAGAAAGGCTCTGCCAGCAGAGCCAAACAAAAGAAACGAATTGCTCGTTTGCACGAGCATGTGTCAAACCAGAGACGAGACTTTCTGCATAAGGTGACGGCAAAATTAGTAGGCGAGAGCCAAGCTACAACATTTTGCATTGAAGACCTTTCAGTTAAAAATATGCAGAAAAATCGTTGTCTTGCAAAAGCAATAGCAGATGTATCTTGGGGAATGTTCTTTGACTTTCTTAAATACAAATGTGATTGGAATGGAAAGAATCTTCTCGATATTGGGAGATTTGAACCAAGTTCTAAAATGTGCAGTGCTTGTGGCACTGTAAATAAAGAACTAAAATTATCTGACAGAGAATGGACTTGTTCTTGTGGTGTTAAGCATGATAGAGATTTGAATGCTTCTGAAAACATTAAGAAAATGGCTTTTCAACGTCAGAATATCATAAGATGTATAGGGCTGGAACAGCCCGAATTAACGCAAGTGGACACTGTAGCAATAGCTACGTGATTGAAACTTGAAGCCCCACCCTTTATGGGTGGGGTAGTTCACGAACTTAGAAGACAATTAGAATATAAATCCGCTTGGTATGGATGTTTGTTAACATTTGTTGATAGATTCTTCCCAAGTAGTAAGATTTGTTCTAGTTGTGGATGTAAGAAAGAACAATTGTTGCTCTCTGAGCGTATATTTAATTGTTCAGATTGTGGCTTTCAGATTGATAGAGACTTAAATGCCTCTATCAATCTGAAAGCTCAAAGAAGATCTATACCCGAAGCTTTAAGTCTGTGGAGATGAAAGCTCTGGTTGCTGGCATAGCCAGCAACGAAACTATTGTCTATGAATCAGAAAGAAAACAACAAATGTTCACATTTGTGTAAGTTTTTCAGAGCGGAAAGTATTTCTAATAAAAAACTAAGTGAAGCTTTTATCATAGAATTTAAAAGTAAAGTGTCTTGGCCAGACATTTCTTTTTCCCAGAAACTCAGTGAACATTTTATTCGTAAATTCAAAAATAAAGTAAGATGGTCTATTATTTCTGAACATCAAACTCTTAGCGAAGATTTTATTAGAGAATTCGCAGGTAAAGTGGATTGGAAAAATATTTGTGAAAAACAAAATTTAAGTGAATCTTTTATTAGAGAATTCAAAAATAGAGTGGATTGGTATTGTATTTCGCAATATCAAACATTAAGTGAATCTTTTATTAGAGAATTTGAGCATCTATGGGATTGGACATCTGTTTCTAATAATCAGACTCTCAGCGAAGATTTTATTAGAGAATATAAAGACGTAGTAGACTGGCCGTTTATCCAAAAATATCAAAATCTTAGTGAAGATTTTATTATGGAATTCAAAGATAAAGTAGATTGGAAGTATATCCAAAAATATCAGTATTTAAGCGAAGAATTCAGAAAAAAAATTAACCTACCTATTCCAAAAAATTCTTGGCTTTATAAAACTGATAAAGAGAAGCTTGAATTGGTTAAGAATACTGGATTGTATGAGATTGAAGACAATTGTGTGATCGCTTATAAGTCTGTAAAATCAGATTTTTCTTCTGTGTATAAGCATGGAATTTATTATCATCCGGGTTCTACTGTGTCGGCCCATTGTAATTGCAATCCAGGCGAACAAAATTCTTTTGGATTATCTGCATGGACCCAAAAAGGTGCATTAAGGTATTACAATAAAGGATTGCTTCTCAAAGTTAGAATTCCAATTAGTAAACTCGGATGTTTAGTACATGATAGCCACAAAATTCGTTGCTTTGAGTTGGAAGTGATGGAAGTGGTGGAGAAATAATTGTGTTGGGCAAATTGTGCCCGATATCCCCGTAAATAAAACTATGACAGAAAATGAAATTAAACAAAAAAATAAAAATGGCACTTTACCTTGGGTTTATACTTCTACATATAAAACTTTAAGTGAAGATTTTATTAGAGAATTCAAAAATGAAGTGAATTGGCTTTATATATCTATGAAACAAAATCTAAGTGAAGAATTTATAATAGAATTTAAAGATAAAGTGAATTGGCTTTATATATCTAAATATCAAAAATTGAGTGAAAATTTTATCCGTGAATTCAAAGACAAAGTAGATTGGAATTATATTTCTGCATTCCAGAATCTAACTGAAAATTTTATAAGAGAATTCAAAGATAAAGTAGATTGGAATCTTATTTCTGTATTACAGAATCTAAGTGAAGATTTTATAAGAGAATTTAAAGATAAAGTGTCTTTGGCGGATATTTTTGAATATCAAAATCTGAGTGAAGATTTTATTAGAGAATTTAAAGATAAAGTGTCTTTGGAAAGTATTTCAACAAATCAAATTCTAAGCGAAGAATTCAGAAAAGAATTTAACATCATTGTTCCAGCCAATTCTTGGCTTTATAAATCAGATGAAGAGAAGCTTGAATTAGTCAAAAACACTGGATTATATGAGATTGAAGACAACTATGTAATCGCTTATAAGTCTGTGAGATCAGATTTTTCTTCTGTATTCAAGCGAGGAATTTATTACCATGTAGGATCTATTGTTTCCGCGCATTGTAATTGTAATTCAGATGGAGAAAGCTCTTTTGGCTTATCAGCTTGGACTAAAGAAGGTGCATTGAGATATTACGACAAAGGATTACTTCTTAAAGTGAGAATTCCAATTAACAAACTTGGTTGTTTAGTACATGATAGCCACAAAATTCGTTGCTTTGAACTAGAAGTGATGGAAGTGGTGGAGAAATAATTGTGTCGGGTAAATTTTGCCCGATTTTCACTTTTCAAATTTCACGAGTATAATAGGCAATGATTACCACGAAAGAAAAATTCACCATCGAGGCCGATAGCCTCTCCTCCGCAAAGTTCTCCCTCAAGGATGAGAACCTTGCCCACGTTTTCAATATTCTGCGCAACAATCTGTACTCTGACAAGATTCTTGCTGTAATTCGCGAAATTTCCACCAATGCCTATGATGCAAATGTGGAAAATGGAAAGTCTCAGGAGCCTATTCATGTCACCCTGCCCAATGTCTATGACCCGATTCTCAAGATCCGAGATTTCGGCAAGGGGCTGTCCGAGTATGATGTGTTCAATATCTTCTCTTCCTATGGTGCGTCTACTAAGCGAAATTCAAATTCATTCGTAGGCACTCTTGGAATGGGCAGTAAGTCGCCATTCGCCTATGCCCCTTCATTCACTGTCACGTCTTATCATGGTGGAATGAAGAAGGTATTTGAAGCTTATATCGATGAAACTGAAATCGGAACGATCTCAAAGATCATTGAAGAGAAGAGTGACGAACCCACGGGTGTAGAAGTAACTGTTGCTGTTCGAAAGGAAGACATCAATCAATTTATTAAAACTGCACGAGAATTCTATATGTGGTTCACTCCTATGCCCACTTTCTTTGGGTATAGCTTAGAGCGCACCATTGGAGAGTATTTGAACGGCTTGAAGAAGATTTATGATTCTAAGTATGGTAAGCTGTACTATGATCAGTATAACAGCATGGGCTCCAGCACCAATTTGTTTGTTCGAATGGGTAACATTTGCTATCCTGTCACCAATTTTAACAACATTAACTCTTGGATGAGTGGAAGTGGCTATAAGCTTGTCATCGATGTGCAGATCGGTGAAGTAACTTTTACTACCAGCCGGGAGTCTCTAGAAATGAAGCAACTTACTGTTTCTACGATCAATAAGTATCTTGACATCATTCGAGAAGATGTAGTGAAGGTTTGGCAGCAAGAATTGGATTCAATCGCTACCCCTTGGCAGGCTGTGTGCCATTATCATGCCAAAATGCAACCATTCCAGCGGCGAGTCATTGGCGATAAGCTTGTTTGGCGAGATAAGGTTCTTGACCCTGGATTCAGAAAGGGAGAAATCACCACCTATGCACCTCATAAGCGTGATGGTCAATGGGTGTCCTCAGCGGATAATGTATATCAAAATGGCGCTAATGCTTGGTTTATTTTGAATGACGGTGGATTCCCTACCTCTCAAACTCGTGCTCGCTTGCTAGAGGCATACAACGATCTTAAGCAAAAAGGGCCTGTGTATTTTATCCGCTCCACCGTGTCCGAAGCTCAAGAAATTCTTAACAGCAATGAGTTCAAAGGCGCTCAATTTTTCTTGCTCTCTGAAGTGTCTTCGGCGGCTGTAAAGCGCACCAAGAAGTCTTTCAAGACTCGCGAAAAGGTTTTCAAGTGGAACGGAGCTACTACATATCCTTATAGCGGCAACTGGGTAAGCGTGGAAGCACCAAGCAAGATGGTTTATGTCAACGTAGATAAATATAAACCGCTTGATTTTACTTGGCGCGGCATGTGGGATATTAAAAACGCCTTAAGTAGCATTGGTGTAACTCTGGAGATTTATGGCGTGAAAAAAGGTGCCGTCTTAAGTAAAGACGCGATCAGCTTGAAGGAATACATTGCGAATTATGCCTTGGATTTGGTAAAAAGCGATGAATATGCCAAGTCATTCAAGGCTACGGTTATTGAGCGACATTTGGATAACTCTTTCTTCTTATCTAATGTTAAGAACGGAATGTTTAACAATATTAAAAATGATTGCAAGTGTCCAAAGGTATCAAAGGTATTGGATATTTATAATACAGTGTATACCCAAGTCAAAAAGCAATCTGTTGAAAACACCATTGTGAATTTGGCTAAGAGCTATCAGAGCCAAGAGATTGATGCTTTGCAAGGAAAACTCAGAGAAGAGGCTTTTCAAGAAGCAAAGCAGATTAATGATTGCGCAAAAGAATGTTGCAAGCTTTATCCCATCCTCGAAGGTCTCACTTCATACTTTGGCACTGTGGATAGGAATGGTGCAAAGCGGCTGGTTGATTATGTCAACACTCTCTACAAAATTAATTTCGGTGTCTAACCGGAATTTCCACTTTTCAAAAATCAGGAGTATAATTAAAACATGGAAAACAAAAACAACAAAATGTCGGCTCCCAGCGCCAAGCTGGTTCGTCTCGGTGACGGTGCATATATCACTGTGGTAATGAACAATGAGTCTCTTACCCTACGACAAAATGATAACCCAGACTCTTTCGACAATGCTCTCAGCGCATTGAAGGAAGAGAATTGGGACGCTCTATATCGCGCTATGCGACCTGTGAAGGCTTTCATCAGCAATGTGAATGGAGTGGAGATTCGTGATGGCTTTGTTTATTGGAACGGTCAGGAAGTGCATAGCGTAATCTCTGATCGAATTATGGACTTTGCGCTCAAGGGCCTTGACCATAAGCCATTGTGTATGTTTTTGAACAAGCTCATGGCAAACCCTTCAAGCCGCGCTGTGAATGAACTTTATAAGTTCCTTGAACACAAGCATCTTCCAATCACTGATAATGGTAACTTTATTGCTTACAAGGGAATTGGTAAGGATTGGTATTCTATCACGAGTGGATCTATCAATCTAATCAAGGGCAAGGTATTGAATGGACGAATCTACAATGGTGTGGGCGAAGAGATCGAATGTCCGCGCAATGCAGTAGATGATAATAAGGAAGTGGGATGTTCTTATGGGCTTCACGCTGGCTCCGTTGAATACGCCACATCGTTTGCTCGATCTGGCCAAGTAGTCATTGTCGAAATCAACCCCAAGGATGTTGTCAGTATCCCCACCGATTGTTCTTACCAAAAGCTTCGCACCTGCGCATATAAAGTGGTAGGCGTGTATGAAAGCCCTATCACCGATGCCCTTTTTGAGAGTGGATGGGTGAGCGATTCTGATGATGATTACTATGATGAATGCGACAACGATGATAGCGACTATTGTGATGATTGTGATGATGATTGTGATATCCGTGATTGTAGTTGCGATGACGTGGAGGCTTATCTAGAGCCTGTGCATGAGCTTGTTGTGGCATTCGATTGCCCTAATTCTTCGTGGATTAGCTATGTGGAGTGGTTCGACAATGAGGAGCTTCATGTCATCAAGAATGATGGAGGCACGATTGTGTACCAAGAAGTGCCGCAACAAGTGGCTCAGGATTATGCAAACTTTGTGGAAAGCGATGGTAGCGCAGGCGTGTTCTACAATCGTAAGATCAAGAACCAATATACTTCTTACGAGAAGTGAGGAATTTATCTCCCGCTCTTAATGAGCGGGAGGTTTTGTGCTATGAAAAATAAATTTGATATCGAATCAATTGATCCAGATTTTTTTCTTTTTAGATTAAGTTTGGAATCTGTGTATTCAACTATAGCTTTGATGATTTTTTCTTTTGTTTTGTTTGGATTTAAATGACAAGGCAAAAGAAAAAATACAATTAATTAATAATCGTGTGGTACAAATTTTCTCAAATCGTTGACGACCAAAATCAACCTCAAAAAAATCCTTCAGACATAGGAAGTGTACCGCCTGTCCATGACGGATGTCACTGTCAAATAGAAACATTGCCTGGTGGCCGCAAGATCTGGAAATTCACGAATCATTGTTGCGGATTATGCAGATCACTAGGCGAAAATTTTAACCGCAACCAATCAAAAATTTTCGGTATTTAACTCGGGTCAAAATTTTGCCCGAATTTCCACTTTTCAAATTTCCCAAGTATAATAACTATGGCTAAACACAAGAATTATCCTTCTATCGAACAGTTTCGCAATGTATGTCAAGAAATGGCTAAGGCTGAATTTGTAGGTCTTGATTCAGAGGGCAATCCTATCTATGATCGAAACAAGCCTAAGCCTATTGTCACTTTTAAAGGCACCGTAAAGCTTCATGGCACAAATGCTGCTGTGGCGTGGGATGGTGATAAAATGTTTGTGCAATCGCGCACACAAATCATCACCCCACAAAACGATAATGCTGGTTTTGCGGCCTTTGTGGAGTCAAAGCGTAGCGCATTTTTGTCTTTGTTAATGAATATTGCCAATGATACCAAAACTGAAAAGACCATTGTGGTGTATGGTGAATGGGCTGGGCAAAGCATTCAAAAAGGCGTGGCTATCTGTAATCTTCCTAAGTCTTTCTTTATTTTCGACATTTGTTTGGTCGAAGGCACTGGTGAAGACATTCAAAGAGAGTGGATTGATATCAAGCCATATCGAGACCCTGACAATAATATCTATAATATTGAAGACTATCCAACATGGGAAATGGAGATTGATTTCAATAATCCTGCGCTCAAGCAGAACGATTTGGCTGAAATTACTCTCGCAGTGGAGGCAGAATGCCCTGTGTCTAAGGCTTTCGGGTTCTCTGGCATTGGAGAGGGTGTAGTTTGGAAGGCCACTGTAAACGGCAATAGGCACGTATTTAAGGTGAAGGGTGAAAAGCACTCTGTTACCAAGGTAAAAACTCTTGCCAATGTTGACGTGGATAAGATTAACTCAATTGTAGAGTTTGCGGATTATGCCGTTAATGATAGCCGCGTAGATCAAGCTATCGAGAATGTATTCGGTCCAGAGCCTATTGACATCAAGAAGATGGGTGATGTAATTCGCTGGGTTGTAAATGATGTGGCAAAAGAAGAATCTGACACTCTAGCGAAAAATAATCTCACTGACAAAGATGTGAATAAATATCTTTCAGACCGCGTGAGAAAGATTTTCACCAAAAAGCTGAATGACAAGTTTCTGCACGGCTAAAGCTTCGGGCTAAATTTTGGCCCGATTTCCACTTTTCAAAATTCCCAAGTATAATATTCGAACCAAAACATTATGAAAGAAAATTTTCTAACATTCACAATTATCGTTTTTTTCATCTTTTTCATCGGATTCATTTGTCAGCAAAATGATCTGTTTATGTACAAACATTTTGCTCCAAAATATGAGCAAGCAAGGCGAGAAACTTTTGAGCAGTCAAAAGCATACAACGAAGGCATGGCTCAAGAACTTGAAAAGATGATGCTCGATTATAAGAAGAGCAATTCTGATGATGAAAAGCAAGCATTGAAGTCGGTGATTTTGCACCGAGCGGCCAATTTTGATCTCGACAGTCCCAGCGTAAGCACTGAGCTTCGCTCCTTCATTCAAGGTTTGAAATAAGTCAACTACCCCACCCACAAGGGGTGGGGTTTCCTCTCGACAAGACTATGAACAAATATATTCTTATTCTATCTCTCTTATGTCTATCTTTGTCTGGATGTGGGTTTTTTGAGCATCAAACGTCTGATGAAATTCAGACTAATCAGCAAGAGCGATTGCTTAAAGAAGGCACCGCTGAAGTGGGAATGCCCGCGATCAAGAACTTCCGAGAACGAAAACTTTTGAAGCAGATCCTTGAACTTCGAGATCAAGCAGATTTTATCACGTACACTTATGTGGAAAACGCAATGCCGAATCCCATTCCTGGCGTCACTTCTCTTGGTGGAAAGTTTACATTCCTCGGCGTGAGTGTAGGATATGGCATTCCTTATTCTACACAATTCACATCTCCACAGAAAGTGGAATCTCACATCAGTAATGCGAATTATTATATCCCGATGCCTCAAGCAGATCCAAATGGATTATTTACCCCTGCTTCTGCTGATGGCACTTGGATTATGATGAAAGATCCTTCTGGCAATGTCAAGCCTCAATATATTGAACCTAAAATTGCCACTTTCACCTACAGGCTGCCTTTGGATTAAAGAATCGGGCCAAAATTTGGCCCGATTTCCACTTTTCAAAATTATCAGGTATAATAAACAATTAAAGCACCGGCTTGACAAAATAATTTAAAACTATGGGCACTAGAAATTTAACGGTTGCAAAGAAAAATGGCGAAATCAAATTTGCCAAGTATTGTCAATGGGATGGATATCCTTCAGGAACAGGAGAAGATATTTTACAAGCACTGAAAGATATTGGGCTAGATCGTGTGAAAGAAATTATTGATCGCGTAAGGCCTATCACTGACGAAGAAGTGGAACATATCAATTCATTCAATAAAATTGTTGAAGTGAATAAAGGATTTTACACCAAAGAGGAGCCAGAGTGGAAAGTAAAATTTCCTTGGGCCTCACGAGACACTAACGGCGCTGATCTACTTCATTTACTGAATCGGACAGATGATATTCTATCTACATTTTTCCAAGAAAATTTCGCCGCTAATTCATTATTTTGTGAGTGGTGTTATGTTATTGATTTTGATACTAACACTTTTGAAGTGTTTAGTGGCTTTAATCGATCTCCGCTTAATGAATCAGATCGATTTTATTATCTGCAAAACATGAGCAAAGATGGATTCTATCCTGTGAAGCTTGAAAAGATTTATTCTTTGAATGATTTGCCTGACGACCTTAAAGAACTAGAAAATAATGATGAGGATCAAAATTAAATGAGCCATTTTTCTTGTATCGTATTTTGTAATGATCCTTCGGAAGTGGAGTCAAAGATGGCACCATTTCATCAGTTTGAATGCACTGGTATCGATGATGAATATGTCAAAGATTATGATATTACCGATGAAGCTCTTCGCATTTATGATTCCAAAGCAGCATCAGATAAATACACAAATGCCATAGATTATATTCCTGATTACTATGGATACAAAGTATTGAACTACAACGAATCGCCTGACATCTCTCATAAACATAAATATGGATATATTTTATAAAAGGGAGCGAGAAAACCCCATCCCCTTGTGGGTGGGGATGAGAGCGACCTTACAGATAAAATAATATTTTTCTATAAAAAAGAAAGGAAAATGTAGGTTATATGAAGAAATAATATATATGCTGAAAGCATATAAGTTTTTGATAAAACCAAATAAAGAACAAGTCAAAATGTTTGAAAAACATTTTGGTTGTGTGAGGTTTGTTTATAACTGGGGATTAGACCAAAAAACAAAAACTTATCAAGAAACTGGAGAAACTATCACTTCTCATAAATTAATAACAACGCTTCCAGAACTAAAACAAGAAAATCCTTGGCTAAGAGAAATTAACAGTCAATGTATTCAGATGGCTCTAAGAAATTTAGACAATGCCTATACTCGTTTCTTTCGAGAAAAGAAAGGATTTCCTAAATTTAAATCAAAATATAATCCAAAACAATCTTTCCAATGTCCACAAAGTTGTAGTGTGGATTTTGAAAAAGGAACACTAAATCTTCCTAAAATCAAGAATATCAAGACCGTGTTTCATAGAATATTTGAAGGAGAAATAAAGACAGTAACAATTTCAAGAGTAGCTTCTGGAAAATATTATGTTTCGATTCTAGTAGAAGATGGCAAAGAATTACCAACCAAATCCAAACTTGATAGAAACAATGCCCTTGGCATTGATATGGGATTGAAAGATTTTATTGTCACTTCAGATGGAGATAAAATGGATAATCCAAGATATCTTAGAAAATCAGAAGAACGGCTTATTAGAAGACAGAGAAAATTAAGTAAGAAAAAGAAAGGAAGTAATAATCGAAATAAACAACGTAAAAAAGTAGCAAAGCTACATGAAAAAATAGCTAATCAAAGAAAAGACTTTCTGCATAAAATTAGTAATCAAATAGTTCACAAGAACCACGGAACGATTTGTGTTGAGGATTTGTGCGTTAAAGGAATGGTCAGAAATCATAAATTAGCTAAATCAATATCTGATGTAGGATGGGGAATGTTCTATAGCTTTCTGAAATATAAATCAGAATGGCATGGAAAGAATTTCCTTGACGTTGGACAGTTTGAACCATCTTCGAAAATGTGTTCGAATTGTGGAAATATTAAATCAGATTTGAAACTATCTGATAGAGAATGGACTTGTTCTAAATGTAATAGCAAACATGATAGAGATATAAATGCTTCAATTAACATTAGAAATATGGCATTCACTAATCAGAATTTAATAAGATGTATAGGACTGGAACAGTCCAAATCAACGCCTTTGGAGTTGTTAGGTTGCTAACGACTATGAAAAAGGAAGCCCCACCCCTTGTGGGTGGGGTAGTTCACTGAAGGAAGATGGCACAATCGATAAAGTAGTTGAGCGTACAAATAAAAATGATAAATGGGACTGGTACGTAATTGGAGGTAGATGGCATAAATATTTCCTACCACATAAAAATTCTGATTCGAGTTTTATGGGAAAACCTTCTTGGGGCTCTAATCCTAATTGCATTAATGATCATTATGTGGATGGTTTGAAAATTAAAGATCTAAATTATCTTGAAATGAAAGATAAAGCGTTGGAAGAAGCTAATAATATTTATGATAAATTTGAAAAAATTGTCAATGGTAGAGAAATTCCCGTGTTCAATGACATTCTATCAAAATATGAAGATATCCAAGATGCGCGAATTGAATTTTGCAATCATCCTGTAATAGAAGATCTTTGGAAGGATGACCAACTTTGTTTGTGGTCTTTTGGTCGTGAAATTAATATGAGTAGAAAAGAATATCTTCAAGATGTTTTCAATTCTGTTGTCACTCCATATGCTTTTATTGACCTTAATGGCGGTTGGCACGAAAAAGGAAAAATGGGTTTCTTTGGATCTTCGTTCAATGAAAGGGATTCTGGCGATTGGTGTGCAGAATTCTGGAGTTATTTAAAAACTGTTCCTGACACCACTTATATGATTATTGTGGATTGTCACATTTAGCTAATCGGGCCAAATTTTGGCCCGATTTCCACTTTTCAAAATTGCCAGTTATAATAGACAATGAAATTCCGAAATGATATCGAAAATGCTCCGAAAGAGAAACCAATTCTTGTTATCGACCCTGATTGGATGGATGAATTA
>Ga0208250_1000235_pt1 | contig 18767 bp, 3 predicted proteins | sample CryBogCBE18Aug09_FD_184557 | JGI IMG/M metagenome (GOLD analysis project Ga0208250, IMG submission 184557) | Freshwater microbial communities from Crystal Bog, Wisconsin, USA - CBE18Aug09 (SPAdes) (version 2) | ecosystem: Environmental > Aquatic > Freshwater > Lake | place: Crystal Bog... | reverse complement strand
AGAAGATTTGAAGTGCTATAAATATTGTTCAAGTTGAAAATATTCAAGAAAGTATTAATAGTGTTTGAAAAACCAATACCATTATTACAATATGAAGAAACAAACGAAGGAATGATGAAACTAGAACCATCAAAACTAATGTATGACTTACCCACGCCTATGTCGGTAATCGTGTTTTTTGATGGGATATTAGCGTTGATGGATAGTTGAGATAAAGTTCCACTTCCGCCATTGTAATAATACGCCCAAGTGTGAATTTCATTGTTATTAAATAAAATCATAACAATATCTATCCCTTGCGAGCTTTTTGTTGATGAAATTGAACTTGTTATTTTTTTGAAACCGGAATTAGATGTTTGCACTCCTGAGGCTGTAGAATTATAATAATTTAAAGTATAATTGCCCACTTGAGTATAATAAGCATTTGCCTGAGTTTCTGCAATGTTATTTGGAGCGCCGTCGATATAAATTAAAGAAGATTGATAAGTGACAGAAGTATTTGTAATATTCTTTAAATAGTATCTCGCGGCACCTCCAGACACGTAAACACTTCCAAGGCCTGTGAGCCACAATATATGGTCTCTGCTTTTAGAAATTTTGTAAATTGTATCATTAAAAAACGATTGACCCAATCCAATTGATGTAGTTACGCCCGTGTAAGAGATCCATCCTCCATTGTAAATACTACTTCCAGGTCCATAAAAATATGTAGAGTTTATTCCATTTTGAGAAACCACACCAAGAGACCATTGATTTCCAGCGACAATGTATGGCGTAAAATCAAGAGGCACTACATTTCCTGAATTATCAAATTTTGTCAACAATTGTGGCGCGCTTATATAACCAGTGGAAGAAGAAGTGCCAAGTTGGTAATTATTATTATAGCCCCAAGCTATAACCCCAGATGTTACACCAGAAATAGATGGATTAGACCATGTTAAAGCTGCAAGAGTATGATTTACTCCTACATCTATATATTTTAAATTATATCCAGACAAAGTGTAAGGATTCCCTTTGTAATAAATTGCACCCAAATCTGTTTTTTGTGTAAGGCCATTCAAAGCACCATTATCGTTAAGCCCAGTTGAAGATGCGCTGGCCCCAAATTCATAAACGATATATGTTCCATTGTTATAAGTTTGAATTACGCCGCGATTGTTAAAAATTGAAACTAAATTAACATTTGATGAAACCAAAGTGGGTACACTTGTATATCCCACTCCGTTGGAAGCAAACCCAAGTTGATTATAATTGTTTTGACCGAATGAATATAAGTTTCTATTTGATGATATAATGTAAGATGAATTGTTTTGGGCGTATATATCTGAAAAAATTGTGTTAAATAAAAGATCTGTGTAAGAAGACAAACCTATTCTGGTAAATAAATTTGTTGAATATCCTGCTGTATTTAAATTCAATTGACCGTAAGTATTGTTACCCACGGCATACACAAGCCCGCTACTTGATAGCGCCAAATTATGATTCGAACCAGAAGCAGTTTTAACTACATCTGAAATGCCCATGTAAATTTTTGAATATGTTCCTACTCCTTGGCCTTGAGCATTACCTGGAGGCTGAACATAACTTGTGAAATTTTTTGACAACTCGCCATAAGAGTCGAAGCCCATAGCCTTCGGCCAGCCTTTTTTAGCATAATAATCAACATAAAATTTCTTTCCCAAAACATACAAAAGATTATCTCTAAAATTTAATTTTTGATCTTGAGGAAGAGAAGCAGATAACACGCCAGAAAATGTGTAGTTCGTTGCCACTCCCAGTGGCAAAGCAAAAGATACACTGCCAACTGAAGAGGTAAACAAATAATTATATATTGTAAAACCAAAATTCAAAGGCACTGGATAATAGGTGTTACCACTGTAATATGCATTTCCAGGTCTACCTGGAAAAATAGGCTCAAGTACCATTGAATAATCATTAATCGTGCTCCAAGTAAGGTACGAAGTAGTAATTCCTGGCGTATTGAGTAAAGTATAAGTTACCGATGTTGTAAAGCTTGCATTTATAGTTCCAAGAGTGTAGTTTGGATATGTGAAGCTTATTATACCCACATTCTGTGACCCATTGAATGTTACTATTCCATTGTTCGCAGCCACTAATGACCCATCTTGTCTAACAATAATTAGATTTACATCTGAAGTAGTAACAATTGCTGTTTGCAATGATGCGGCGGGAACATAAGCATTCAACGTGAGAACATCAATGTAAGTGGCCCCAATCCCCGCATATTGAAAAGTGGTAGTGGTGGTGGAAATGCTTTGGGGCCATAGTGGATATGCATTATTGCTTGAGAACAAAAATGGATTCAAATAAAGATTATTAGTTGTTATAGATGAGTTATTTGGCCCATTGGCGGTAAATGACACCCGTGTAGGAATTGTTGTTGAAAATCCAGTGTAAAATCCAGATTGTGATGCGCCTTGGTTCAAATCTAAAGATGTAGAAAAAGATAGATATGAGGTGCCCAAAATATATGAAGAAGGTGTATATGATATATTTACTTTGGTGGCCAAACCAACATTTAACACTGGAGTGACAGTGAATTTTTGAGGTGTACCATCTGAATTATTGCCACCACCTACTATCGAATTTGGCGAAACAATTAGATTGTTAAGCCGCCAATAATCAGCCACTATAGTTGATGCCATTTATTCCTCCAATATTGTGAATTTTCAACAAAAAGATTCATGTTTTTAAAATTGTACACTTTAATATAGCGTACCATATGCTGTAATTGCTATGCCCCCAGAATACACAGTAGAAGTGGTGGTAGAAATAGAAAATGTTTGCAACGTTTCACCCGTAGCAAAAGTTACATAAGCTGGATATGTTGCCGCCACTCCCACTGGTTGTTGTACGTGATTATAAATATTTAAATATGAATATGGAATATTATTCAATGTATAGGTTACATTGGGGGATTGATATGGAAATACTGGGCTTAAATTATCCACCGCTGTGTTAAATGTAAATGGTAGAGCTGTGAAGCCCAATCCTATATTTGAGCCTGGAACAGAAACATTTAAAACTCCAATTTTACTTGTTGTTGCAAACCCCACTGGTGTGAGCAAAGATGTAACACTTGTATTTCCTGCGCCGATTACTATGTTATAATTTGGAGTGGTAAATATTCCAGAAATAGTAGGAATCGCTGAAATATTTAAACTTGTCCATACTGGTGATTGAACAGATCCTGTAAGATAAGCAGGATTATCTGTGGCACCAGCAACAAAAATATTAGTGCTCAATGAAGCATTTAGAATCAGAGGATTTACTATAATGCTTGTCGATAGTGAGTTTCGATAATTGATAGAAAATGTAGCTATTCCTTGTGTTGCGGTGGCCACTCCCATTTGAAGTAGCACTTGTGTATTGCTAGTATATGGGTAAACAGTAGCTAAACCGCCTGGCACATATAATACAGATGGCATTGTTGAAGTAACATTTATTGTTCTTGGGCTTACTGTTCTCTTTTGCAGTGCAATGTTCAATAGAATTTGTGAATTAGAATATGTTACACAAGAAGATGTTGATATTGTAAACGAATAAGCAGATAAAGGGGTGATATTTACTGTCGCTAATCCAATATTAGTTCCGTCGGTAACACTTATTGTTGCAGATGTTTGAGCGGATGTAGATCCTATGCCTAGTGACAACACTTGAGTGAGATTTGTCGGGCCAAAAAATACAGTGCTTGGCACATTTACTAGGCTATTATTACTAGACAAATTCAATGTGGTTCCATTTCTGTTTATTTGATTTGGATACAAAATTGTTAAATATGTATCCTCTTCTTCGTAAACATAATTTGAAGACAATCCAAGCAAAATGTAAGGTGAAGAGTTTGGATTCAAATTCACATTTTGTGTTACACCTGTGATGAAGTAAGATGTGCCAATGGATGCCATGTCAAAAGCACTAGACAAAATATAAGAAGAATTTAATCCAGTGTTGTAAATTTCAAAATTTCCAGTAACATCTGTAAAAATGTTTGAAGATGTACTGAAACTAAATATCTTAACAGAATTGTCCGCAGGAATTGTGTTTGCGTTGAAATATGAACTTCCTTTTACAACACTGTAAAGAGTATTATTCAAATTAGTAAGAAACTGAACAGGCTGTGATCTATTAAGATTGTACGGAACATATAAATTAATGTTAGTGGATGGCTCAAACAATATTTCAGAATTTTGAAAAGCAAATTTTATTTGTTTCCAAATGAATGTTGAATTAAATATTGGGCTATTTATTGTTGTGGCATTAACCGGCACACCAAAATATTTTGTTATTACAGAGTTATTGTTGCGTGTAATTACTTTAAATATTTCACCAAATCTAAACACTGGTGTGTTTGGATTCTTGGAATTTATATAGAAAGATTTTAAGCTCGCCACTAGTGTATTTAAGTTGCCCGAGTTCGAGTAAACAAACAAATCCGCGCCGGACTTCACAAACTCAATAACCAAGTTGCCAGAAATATCATTTTGGATATTAAGAGTTTGTATATTTGAATTACCTGAATCCAAATTAATCGTCAGGTTATTTTGATCGTCTGAAATTACAAAATTAATTCTTAAAATACTTAAATATGTAGTAATTTCAATTGCCTGTGTTCCTTTCAAAGGGGCAACACTAAGTTGAACTGCATAGTTGACACTGGTTCCAGAAGTAAGTTCATTAAACGAGTTTAATCTATCTAGCCAATTAGTTGTTTTTGTTGAATCATAATAAATCTGAGAGTTGAAGGAGTCAATTTGCAAAAACCCCGCATATGTTCCTAGACCAATAGAGGCAGAAGAAGTGCCTATTGCTGTGCCAGTGGAAAAACCGCTAGGGTTTTTAACAAGCTGCCAATCAGACAAAATGTCAAAGTTGTAAGGCTTATAGCTTAAAACATTCCAATTTCTATCATTAAAAATTTGATTTGATGTGTCAGTAAAAACATAACCTATAAGATCAGAATTATATATAGAGAAGTAAACTGTGTTATTGTAATTCGCTAAAGAAAATGGTATTTTTGAAGTATCTTCTCGATACTGATTTAAAGAATATTTACTTACTTTGAATGCTCCATTTTGTTTATTTATATAAATTAAGCCACCTTGTGAGCTGGAAACAAAAATGCTACTTCCAAAAGATTTAATATCATAAATTGTTCCGCTTTGGCTATTAAATAATGTGCCATCACTTAGCCCAAATACAATTTCTGGATTATAAAGGCTAGAAGCGAATGATATTGATGGAGTATTAGTTAGATTATTTCCAGGGTATAATAAAGAAAGATTACTTATGATTGTGCCTGTGCTTAATACTCCATTGTTGTAATACTGGGCAGAAGATGTAGTAAATGAAATAGAATAATTTGAGGAAAGACCGCCAACAATAGAATATGCCAATGGCACTGAGTTGGAGAAATAATAAGAAGAATTAAACCCCAAACTTTGCACTGATCCAGCACTCACAGATGCTGTAATCACTGTAGATATTCCATTCACATAAATTATTGGATTGGATGTGTAGCCAAAACCAGGATTAGATATTGCCACACCATTTACTCTATAAATGAAGTCGGGGTAAATATTTGCGCCGGAGCCAGATCCAATAATACTCAATGATATGTTTGTTGTTGTCGCCAACCCTGGAGAAACCACATTAATACCCCAAACAGAATTATAATTCACTTGAACATTAGGCACAGCGCCTGTACCCACGCCTATTATAGTAACTTTGGGCACTTGAGTATATCCTGAACCTTGAGCCACTGGGTTATAGCTTACAATCGATCCATTCGCCCCTAACACTGGTGTGAAAACTGCTTGAACAGTGCCTATCCCTGGAGGAGGTGGGTCTATTGTAATAGTTGTGCTGTTATCATATCCAGATCCATTATATCCAGACAAAGGAGTAATTATTAATCCACCTTGACCAATAACCGATGCATAAAAATTAGAAATCGGACCATTCGCCTTTACTGTAGTAGAATTGTTCGAGAAGTTATATCCAGAACCACCACTCACTAATATGCCGCTAGATATTCCATAATTTTTAGTAATAGATATATCTGCATTTACATAAGAGGTGCTAAGAGTGTAATAAATTCTGTTTCCAGACCACAAGCCTGTATTGCTTAAATTCACAGATGTTATGTATGGATTGGCGGGCTGTAAAACATTCCAGGTGCTGCTTTGAATCTGAGTTAAAGAAACATAAAAAATTCTTGGAATATTCATTGTTCCAGCAAGAATTGTTGTTGCGGAATCATTTGCGAATAAGTGCTCGTGGAATTTTGTTATCGGAAGAGCTTGACCACCCCAAGCAAATTGGGTAATTGGGCCCGCAAGAATATTATTTTCATACAAAAACACATAACCTTTATCTGTTCCAATAATTATAGAACCATTACTTAATGTTTTAATTGCGCTTATGCTTTTACTTGATGAAAGATTAGAATTGGAAATAGTAGTGAATGTGTTATTTATCCAAAGATAAAGCACTGCAATTCCATTTTTCGAGCCGCCGATAAACAGGCTATTGCCTAAAGTGGCCATTACAGTGAACACTACATTTTGTAATAGCCTAGAAACTACCGCATAAGTAAAAGCTGTAGGGCTTTGTGACATAACATTGTCCGCAAAATCTTTGAATCTAAACTGTACAGTAAGATTTCCATCTGACAATGTATCATCAAAAAGAATATTCACATAGTTTTTGTAATCAATCCAGTTGCTCCAAGACGTAGAATATCCTATCAAATATTGATAGGCTTTCACTCCTGTAGTGTAATCATATGCGTTTAGCTGAGCATTAGCACTACTTGATGAAACAACCTGAAGAGGCGTAGTGTAGTCAGATTGGACAAATGAAACACTTGCTATCGGCGGTTGTGTGTCAACGATAGCATTTTCATAATAAAAATTTGTAACCTCATTCGTCTCAGCCCAGTTTCCAAGCAGATCCATCACTTGAAGCTTGTATCTATAATAACCTGAAAGTGGTTCTACTGAATTGGTTTGTATTCCCACTACTGCGCTTGGATAAGCGGTAATCGATGTAAATCCAACCAAAGACAAGCTTACAGAGCCTATGCCTTGATATCCAAACCACGAGCCATAAATTTTTTCTCCTATCGGGTTTACTTGAATGGTCCGCGCACACATAACTCCCAAACTTGACGACGGGTATGTAGAAAGCCCCAAGCTTACACTTTTAACATTGTCTTTTACAACGGTTAGTGCGCCCAACACAGGTGAACTATTTGAGATTAATGCTGCGTCGCTGTATTCAGTTTGAGGCGAAATGTTATTTGCTACATTTTGAGCATAAACAGCAGTTTGCACTGGAATATTTGTCACTGGCAAGTTATTATTGTATTGTGCGTATGACAAATTAGATAGTGTGCTGAAAGCTTGCAAGCACATTTGCGGGAGCACAAACATTCGATATGGAGATCCATAATTGGGCATCAATATTTGTGTGTTTGCAGAATAAACAGGCACGTATGCGCCCGAATAAGCTACTAGTACGTTCAGAACTGTTGGAAAAATATTATTCTTTATTGTATTAATTTGAGAAGTATTAAAAAGCACTCCCACAAATTGATTGTGATTTGACGACCCAGTAATTTGAAGATTGTTAAATTTACTTGGTGAAAACAAACTTTGCCATTGAGTAGACAAATCAGATCCTGTAATATTTCCGCTTGGAGAATTGACAAGTTTTACTTTAAATTGATTTATGCTAGAAATGTTTTGGTCTATATTAATAGAAGAATTCAATCCAATAGCAATTTTGAAATAATTTGGCAAAATAAAACTCTTAGCGTTGGCTAGTAAAGAGTTGTCATTCAAAACAAATTGAGTTCTTATTACGTTACAAATCCATTCATTTAAAATCGCGTCTAGTGTCCAAAGTGTTTGATTATAAATTATGCCGTCGGACACTAAAATATTTGATGTAGTTCCGGGATAAACTAAATTCCACTGATAATCAGACACTTCGTATATTCCATTTTGGGTTTTATCTGATTGTCCAGTTACAAGTACAAAATCTCCATTTGCAACATATGCGGCATCCAAAATTGTAGCCCCATATAAAACTAATGATATTGTACTCACAGCTTTAACAGTAAAAGTGGATGCGGTGTAATCAAAATAAATATTTGGATTATAGCTGAAATATCCATTCAAAGCAGGAAAATTTACATTCGATGGATTATAAACATTTTGGTAAATTAAATTTTTGCCAAAGTTTGGAGTGTCATTCGGATCATTCGCCGTAAAGAGAGAGAAAAAGCTCTGATTTGTGGTTAAATATGGATTCGATTGCGCTAATCCCACTGCTGAACTTATGGAAAAATTTCCATTACCAAGCAGAGACACGAATGGGTAATATCCAAAATCCACAATATTTGTGTTTTGTTCTTCATAAAATAAATGATCTATGGAATAATATGTAGAGTTAATGCCTATTCCTGCAGAAATTTTATATCCAGTGGATATTGGCTGCCTGAATACATTCAAAGTTACACTTGGGTTTGTAGGAAATCCAGATTCAAATACCTTAATTCTGCTCTCATTTTTTTCTGTAATTAAAGAAAGATAAACCGGGCCAAAATTTGTAGCACTATAATCTGAATAATCTAATCCTATCGATATAATTTTTGAATTATTAACAGAAGAATTTTGTAATGTTCTTAAATATGTAGGCTGATTATAAAGTGAATTCAATGACGCGCTCTTAGCACTCGTATCAGTAAATCCAAAAATAATTTTTCCACTTTGAGCAATGTTAGATGATGTGTAAGAAAGCGAAAATCCTGAATAAGAATAATTATTTCTTGGATCAAATGTAGCATTCGCGTTGTAATACAATCGGATTCTCACATATCTAGCTGAATAAGATGATAAAATAAACTTAAGGTTAATTTTACCCGTTGAAGGATTGTATGATGTTTGTGGTGTTACATCGCTTATGTAATTGAAAGTGATAAAATCATTGCTTGTTTCTAAAGAATATTGAAAAGAAGGTAAAGAAGTAATTGTGTTTGGCGGATTGGCCAATAAAATGTTGAAAGATGCAGTAATTGATGAGCAAACACTTCCGCAGTCAAATATAAAGTTTACAGATTTAGATATTGCGTTTGTTTGACCGATTACATAAATTGGAGACGCTAGCACTTGCTGTGTGGCAAGTGAGCTAAACACAAAACTTTGGTTTGGACTTATCGTGGATATAGACGATGTACTAATAGTAATATTTGTATTTCCGGTATTTGTGAAAACAATAGATTGATTAACAACTGAAGAAGTGTTTAAACCAGATGTATTTATCCAAGCAGAAAATGTATCAGAAGTGCTTAAACTAGATTTTGTTTTTATGGTTTGGTTTGTGCTGCCATCAAGTCCGGCACTAACAATCAAATTAGAAGTGACATAATTATTGATACTACATACTTCTGAAGTGTTTGAATCACTCAAATTCAATACAAAATTTTTCGTATTGTCTGTCCAATTTAAGTTACTCAAAATACTATAAGAGTATGCGTTTATTGGTAGCAATATTCCATTAGGGGAGAATAAATCATTTGAAAAGTTGAAACTATTAAAGTTTAAATTATCATCAAAAGAATAACCCACTCTGTATCCGGATTGAGATCCCGGATTAGAATTCAAATTTATAGTAATTGAAGAATTTTCATAAAACGTAGGGATATTTGATTGAACTTCTGATACTACAAGTTGATTTGAATTTGTTGCATAATTGTTGTTTACAAATTTGATATTTTTAGAATTACTCGTTAAACCCACCACTGCAGCATATGGTGAGTTGCTAAGCACGTACCATGAGTTTGAAAAGTTGTCAAACTGTGTATTGGATACTGTTCCCGATGTGTTTATTTTGTCTGTGGGCAAAATTGAAGCCGAAAGAGCACCATAGCAATTTCCATATTGAGACGCCTCTAAAACCAACTGGCTGCTTACTCCGTTCCAGCTTGCAGACACAGCATAGTTAAATGAGCTGTTTATAAGACTTGATGAAGAAAAAATACAATCACATATTACATGTTTTTGATTTGAATTCAATGAAGAATAAAGAATCTTAAACTGAATTAAATTATTAACAAAATCAAAACATTCAAAAATGACTAAAAATGTGCCACCTTGAATCATTTTGCCAATTACTTTATAATTGCTATAACTAAAAACTTTGCTAAGTACACCATCAATCGTCAAAGTAACAGCCGCTTGTTCAAGACCACTGGATATGGCTATCGTTGCCGTAAGGTTTGAAGAGGCTGAAAAAATATATGAAAATCCGTTGACATTATAAGAGTTATATGATAAATTATTGTTTGAAAACTTGCATTCCAGAAATGATATATTTTCTGATTGTTTCAAAGCGGGGAGGGTTTTAGCAAATGTGTAGGTATAGTTAATAGGGGTAAAAACAAAAGAGTACAAATCAGTATTGATTTGTGTGTTAGCTAAACCAACATTTTGAAAAAATGAAAAAACATTCGAGTTATTATTTCGATAAATATCTGATGTGTTTTTAAGAACTAAACAGTCCCAAAAATAAGATGCCACGCCCGAATCTTCATATTGCGTGAATGAATTAGACGCTCCATATGCAGAAAATAAAGCAGGAAGCAAAGTGTAGCTAGTGGAACCCACTGATACTTTTGATTGTACCACTGGTTTTTCAGGCGATACTACTTCGTTAGTAAAAACCAACACTTCGTCATATGCACCATATCCTGATGGATAGCCTACTATACTTCCATCAGAAAGCTCCACTAAAATTTTGTAAAAAACTTTTTTTGAACCAGCCCCATCAGATAATGGCCAGTTTTTCAATACTACTGTACCGCCGCCAGAATTTTCGCTGAATTTTATATTAAGGATCGTGGGCAAATTCAAATTGCTTACATTTTTTGTGTTCAAATCGTAAACATAATCTGTATTTGAATTGTAGTAGTTTGAAAAAATGTCTGGGACTATTACTGCCACTTGCTGAAAATTTGGATCATTTGAAATAGATATTTCAGAAATACCAATAATATTGGGAGGAGGCACCACGTTTAGAGGGTTACTATCATATAAAGAAAGATTCAGCCTGAGATCTACTGTATTAGTTTGAAAGTTAGAAGAAAAATAGTCTGACAAGAAATGGCTTGACTCCACAAATTTTGTGGAATTTGGATTATATATTGAGAAATTTTTATAATATTGATTATATAAAATACCTTGTGGTGTTATTTTTAAATTCCAAGCCATTTGTTATTTTTTTAATGATTTCAAGTGAAAACACCTATTTTTTGTCGAAATTAAAACTTAACCAACACATTGTCTGCAAAATAATTTCCACAATCTGTTTCAATAAAAATATGAGGTTTATAATTAGAAATTTCCACTTTTTCTACTACAATAAAATCAGGATAAACAAAAATTTCATCACCAATTTTAATATTCCATATTTCATGAAAACCACTTTTTGTTAAAAGGAAAGTAGACTCAGGTAATTCTACGAAATGGTTTCGAAAATAAATCTTATATACAGGCTCTTCTTTTCCGTTTTTTATTTTTAATACTTTAGTTTCTACTAAAGATCTAGTTACAATATCATAGCCATATATTATTTCTCCCACGTTAACAAAATCTAAATTTTTCTGATTCACTTCCTCTGGCGCTTTGAAATATTCTTTAACACTCATTATATTAAAAACATTAGAGGGTGATATGCTATAAAGGCCGCATTCATAAAGTCTCAATTCGCTCGGATAAACTGAAATTTGTTTTGACACTTGGAATTGCAAAGATGATAATCCAAGCGATGGGTTTGCATATTTTGTCCAATTTAATCTTGAAAAAATGTAGTTTTGAACACCATCATTTAAGATCTGTAAATTATTTGATGATTGATTTATAACCTTAATAGAACCATCTGAATAAATTAAACTATAATTTACATTGTATGAAGACAAATTTATTGTATTATTTAAATCTTCTCGCAAAATAAATAGTGCTTCAATATATGGATATGCGCCAGAATTAATACCTAAGCCAAAACTACAATTTACACCAATAAAACCATTATATGACTGTGATGTACTTTGTGATAATATTGAAATATATTGATTGCTGATTAAACCTGGAATTGATTGTTCATTTGGTAGAAAAGATGTAGTGGGATAAAAAACTGGATTTGACGAAATTGCAGAATACCCCACTGTGACAATACCTTGATTGGAAATTCCTGCCGTGGAAAAAAATGCGCTCGTAGGCGTATAATACTTGGTTGTAGAAAGCCCTTGCGAGTAAACGCTTGGCAAAGAATTATAAGCCACACCTCCAATTACTAAAGATCTAGTCTTAACTCTGTTTTGATACACTAGTGGGTTTATTGATATCAATAATTTCGCAGTACCATCATTCTGGTTTTGATTATTGAATCCGGTGTAATCAATTACACCTTTTGCCCTAAACCCAGTATAATTTATGTTGGAATTATCAATTGTAAGTGCTGTAGAAGTTTGAAACCCTGATGCAAAGATTGTAGTGAGCAAAACAGTAGATTGATAAATTGACGTTTGTGACAATGGAATATTGCATATCACTTGTGCATAAAAAATTGAAGTTTGTAATCCTATATTCAACACCTGTTTGTCTTTATATGTGAAAACCGGAATCGAATAGGCTGAGTCCAAGTAAAGCGTAGCAGAAAAAGATGGGGGCTTATTTGTTAATAAAGGTGCAGATATTGCGGGGAAATTCAAATTTTTAAATGGCTTATTTTGGCTTATTTTTTCAAAACGAATTTCGCTTTCCCCAGAAATGCCCATAATAAGAATTTTATCATTTAAAATTGTGGAGTTTTCCGCATAAATCTTTAAATTTACATCACCAAATCTACATTCATAAAATGAATCTTTTTTAGAAATATTTTCAAAAATAATCGACAGTATCTCGAAAGATTTTGATGAAACCTTAATCGTTCCACCATCTATAAAAATTTTCAAATTATCACAAATTATATTGTTTTCGCTCAAAATTTCTGACTCAGAAATAGAAAATGCAAAATAGTTTTCAAAATAAGCGTAAACATCTTTGCCTTGTTGCTCAAATTTAAACATTGCACCCCACAAAATCTAAAATATGAAATTCTTGATTTGAGTTGAAAAATATTGTTTTATTTTCAGTAGTATCGAAAATAAAAATTTGTTTTCCATTTACATTCTTATATTCATGCTTGCAAGAAACAAAAATATTATCGCTTGAAATAATTATAAACAAACATCTAGATATCATTCGGTTTATGTTTATGATATGTCGTTTATAAGGTTCTGATTTTAAATTAATCTGTAAATGTGAGTAATGCCCTATAGATTTTGAAGCATAAGTAATTTCATTTACCTGCAAACAATCATAAATGTATGTAATTTGTGAATCATTTTCATTGTTTGTAAAATAATCTTTTGAAATGGGGTTAATTATCTCAAATTCATTCATAAAATAAGCACAATAAGGTAGCGCTTTTATGAGAGATGACTTTTCTGGAACAAATTCTTTGAAATAATGCGATTTTATCGCGGGCAAAAATACGCCATTGCATTTTACAAGAGTGTATGAAGGGCAAATAAGAGATCTATCATCTTCGGTGATCAAAATATTACCTTGATCGTAATAAATTATATCAGACATTTTATTTATCTCATAGTCTGAATTAAATAAAATCAAGCCTTTATTTATATCATCTAAGTTTATTTTTTGTCCAAAAATATCTTTAGTATAATTTTTGTTATAAGATTGTGCTTTGAAAAACATGCCCTGTATCGGACTTGCGGCCAACAAACTACTGCTCGCAGAAGATAAAGTGGGTATAGGAATGTAATTAGTATTGAATGTACCAATAAAAACAGGAACAAACTTGTTCAATTTTACATTTGAGCCCAAAGAAAAATAAAGCTTGCCATCAGTTTGATTAATAAAATCTGAATTACTGATAACCAATTGAGCACTATAATATGTGTAATTATTGTCTTTTTTTAGGCAGTATATTGAACTTTTATTTGGTGCAGTGGGTTGGCCAACATAACTTGTTATTAAATAAAATAATTTAGAGTTGTAACCTACCACGTCGGAAGAAATTCCAGCAACAATAATTTGAGCAAAAATATTTACTTGGTTATTTTGGGAGAAAAAATTATTTGGCACTGATAAGATTTGTTGGTTATATAAATCATCTATTCTGTTTTGAAAACCTGCATCTCTGTAACAGGTAATAGAGTAATTATAAAATTGATTTATGGGGATGAGACTCTGAGTGCTCGACAAAACATTAAAGTTTGAATCTGATTTCACCCATAAGCTATCACTCATTTTAAATATCACCTATAAAAGTTCGATCAAAAATCACTCCAAGTGGCCCTTGTGAATCTGTAATATAATAAAGCCCATTCTCTTTTATTGCCACACTTACTGGCTTATTGAATGTATTGTTTACAGAATTAATGGGTGATCCATCTTGGCTGATTTGTAAAAATTTCGATCTTAATCCATTACCTTGTCTATCGTATAAAATCAATGAATAATTATTACTGTCAGGTATTCCTTGGACAACATCAAACCCTGAGTAAACATAATTATTCAACACTGTGTTTGTAGACACTTTGTAAACACTCAAATTTCCAATTATTGTGCTGGCTGAACCAACTTGAGAAACTAACAAAACATCTGGAGTGGCGCTGGCCCTGTCTAATACCGCCGCGCCTCCACCTAATATTTCGTTAAAGTTAAATGGATATTTTACTGTATACAAAAGATTAAAATTTGTGTCAAAGCATCTAATCGGATAATTGCCAACACAGCTCAAAAGTATTGTGTTTAAATTGCTGCTGTCAACATAAAGTGGCTTAAATATATTTTGGAAATAAACAGTAAGCACTTGCACTGGAATATTAAACGAAGTGGTGCTCGATGAGTTGTACGCAATAAGAGTAGTATTGACATTTCCAGAAGTATTAGTATGAAAATATATTGGATCGTTATAATTTTGAACACTTGTCGATGTACCTACTATTACTGTGCCAATACCATAAGCTGAATTTGGCATAAACTCAGGATACACATTGTTATTTGTTACTATCGAATAATTTTCAGGGCCTTGTGGAATTGTAGTTTTATCATAAGAGCCATTAGGGTCTACGGTAAATGTAGAATTAGGAGAAATAACAATCATACTCACAGAGTATGAATAGCTTGTTATTAAGCTATTCATTTGGTCTGTAGCCAAAATATAATAAACACAAGATTGATTATTTGAGTTTACATTAAATTTTCCTGAATAAGTGGAATTGAAATAACTTGGATTAGTGAATGCATAATTAATTCCATTTATTAAAAGAGATAAATTGTTTGCATAGTTAGTGGTGGGCGCAAAATATTGGCTAAAAACAATGAATAAATATTTGCTTACTGGATTATAGATACAATTCAATAAAACAAAATCTCTTTGAGTTCTTGAAAGCTTCACCGTGCCTTGCACTGACTTTATAAACTTGCCATTGTAATCTATGTGCAACAATCTATCGTTGCCCGTATCTGCTATATAAAATCCAGAGGCATTATCAGAAGTAAAATTAAGTGCATTCAAAAGGCCCGCTTGCGCAGGATACTGTGAAAAAACTTGCCATGGAGACAAATATAAGTTTTGATAATCAATCAAAGATTGTTCACTTGTGCTGTTATTGGCCAAATCACTTTTTAGCAATGTATTTGTGCCTAAATAATCAAATGTACCAACATTTGAAGAATTGGCAATTTGAATTTGATACTGTTGTGTTAAAGTATTCGCGACAGGAACAATAGATATATTTGAATATGTGCCTTGACTCCACTTATATCTTGGATAAGTTCCTGGCACAGCATTGTTTACATTTGTGTCATAAATAATTCCTGAATATTGTGAATTTGTAGAATAGTACAAAACTATACCACTTAAAACAGCAGAATTCACTTGATCTGAATTATAATCAAACTGTAAATCTAAATATCGGCCCGATACATTCAATGGCACCAAAGCTCCAGAAACAACCGCCACAGAAAAAGGTGTGCTTTGAGTATTGTTCAATATTGTTAAATCATCATTGCATCTATAGCTAAAAATTAAACTTTCAGAATTATTGGCAAAATAAAATGTTACATAATCATAATGAGCTTGCCCTGATGCGCCCGTGTCAAATCTATAAAGATATGTGCCCTTGGTATAATATTTTCCAGAATTAAACAAAAATATTGAATCATTTGTTGCGCCTTGGACAATTCTTTGTTGAGATACAGAAGGATAAATCAAAGACAGATTTGTGTTTGAATATGAATTCAATTTCCAAGCTATTTGTTCATTGTATGTACTCAATGTCCAAACAAAACCAAAGCCAATAATTGATGGTGTACTAGGTAAAGAGAAATCAGCTAAAGGTAGTGTAATTTCAAATGTTTGATTCGTGCTGTTGGGAGTTCGTAATATATAAACAGAAGATCTATTTATCGTTGAAGCATAATTGGAGTCATTAAAATTAATAGGTGTTCCACCAGAACTCAACACAAAGTAGCAACCTATTTGGCCTAAGTTCATAGTAGATGAGCTAAATGATTCATTGATCGTATTGAATGCAATTGCCACATGGTCTTGATTTATTAATATCTGCTGAGGTATTATAGAAAAGTTATATCTTTGCGTAATATTATATTGAAGGTTTGCATTTGGAACAACAATATCCCCAAAATACCAGTTCGAATTCGGACTCGTGGCGCTTATAAAAGCAGTAGAAATAGTAGAATAAGCCACTGGCTTTTGCAGAACAACACCGCCTGAATTCAAATTTGCGTCAGGATTTCCAAAATCAAATGTTCCAATTCCAGATACCGAATTCGAAGCGAATGTAGTGGTAAGAGAATGTATTCTATTGTTTAAGCTATCGGCCACTAAAAGTGAAGTAAACCCCACTGGAGAAAATATTCCCGCAGGTTTATTGAAATAAATTAAACTAGAAGTGTCTTGTATATATCCTGATGTGCCAACACTATAAGTGTATGCTATCTGATTGCTTGTGGTACCGAGCCCTGTCGCTGTAAAACCATGAAAGTTTTGAATTCTTGAGTTTTCAGTGTCAGATACTAGTAAATCTATTCTTCCAGAAGAAATATTCAAAGATAAAGACTCGGGGTGATTAAAACCAATGTTTCCGCTGGTAGAAATACCATAATCTACATACGCGGTGGTGATATGGCCCGCGCCATCTGTAATTACTGAAAAATAATTCACATTGGTGGGAAAGCCTGGATAGTTGATATAGAATCTGTCGCCTGTATTGTAATTTGTGCCTGAGCTGCCCACACCAATTGAAAAAATATTTTTATCTAATGATATGTTAAATGAGAAAGTGGCACCCAATCCTACTACTGATGTGGATGGATAAATGTATGGAGATATTTTATTTGTTGTAAATCCATTACCTCCGCTATTACTGCCTAGTATTTGATTCAATTGATAAGAATTGTTTGTTTCAAATCCACACAAAACGCGATTATTATAAAAATCTGCAACATACAAATAATTTTTTCCACTGTAAGAAGTGGCCGCAATACCCCTTGGCTCGCTTAAAGGAGAATTCAAGCCTATGATTTGTGAATAAAAAGTATTTGGATTCCCTGGGTAATTATATACATTATCTCTTGAATATAAATAATTTATTCCACTTATATTCCAATGGAATTTTTGAATCTGATTGTTTCCTGAATCAGACACATAAAATGTATTTCCAAAACCAAACACTCCTCTTGGATATGAAAATCCTTCTATGAAATTGTTTTGATAGTATCCGCCTGGCATTCCTGAGCCACCAGAGTTGCCTATGATTGATAAAGTGTTTAGGTTGCCGTCGGTGACAATAATTCTATGATTGAATGTATCAGCAACATACAAAAAGTTTTTTGAAGCATCATAGCACAATGCAGATGGGCCATTCAACGAAACATTAAAAACTGTATCGAGAGATCTACTTCTTTTAATAAAATTTCCAGAATAGTCAAACATTGAAATATAATTATCTTCAAAAGAAGCAACATATATTGTTGTGGCTGACCCTGCTACGGCATAAGGAAAATTAATTGTACCTGCCGTAGAATCCGTAGACACGCCTGTAACCGCAACATTGTAAACATTAGGATTAACAATGTTGTTTTGATCATAAGATAATGCGGCTTGAAATTCTTGTGCTGAATTTACTTTTATGACATTTGATTGTCTTGCTACCCCTGGCACACCAAAAACTCTATGAACAGTAGTGTCCACAGTAGCAGATGTATTTAGCGCGTCAACAAAACCATTTAAAGAAGCATATGGAGTGTAGAAAATTGAATTTACTTGCTCTCCATCAATATTAAAAAATCCAGATTGTCTTTTTAAAGCTAAAATAATCTGAAGCCTATTAACAATTCCATAGTCAGAAAGTTTATAATTGAAACCAGGATAGTTAGAAGAAGATTGTAACGCGGCCAAAAGACTATCTATTTGCGCGTGAGTAAGTGTTCCAATATTTGTAAGAGTATTGTGATCTATCGGAGGAAGCCTGTTAGGGTCAAGCGTACCCTTTGTTACTTTAGCAAGATCAATCTGATCGATATGATCCGATGAAAGAAAACCTTTCACATGTTTAGCTAAATCAATAGGCGATGGATTATTCGCGCAAA
>Ga0208250_1000232_pt1 | contig 18870 bp, 19 predicted proteins | sample CryBogCBE18Aug09_FD_184557 | JGI IMG/M metagenome (GOLD analysis project Ga0208250, IMG submission 184557) | Freshwater microbial communities from Crystal Bog, Wisconsin, USA - CBE18Aug09 (SPAdes) (version 2) | ecosystem: Environmental > Aquatic > Freshwater > Lake | place: Crystal Bog... | reverse complement strand
TCTTGCCCCAAGCCCTGATTGTTACCAACATGAACGCCAATGGCGCTGCTGTCGGTACTACAACTGGTCTGGCTGTGGGTGTCTCGACCACTTCTGGCGGCTCTAGCTTGTACGGCTCTGTCACTATTGCTAACTTGACTTCTGTCAACGGCGTGTCTGTGACTTCTCCTTCCGCACAAACTACTGCTTTGACCACGCAAACGCTTTATGTCAACGTGACCGCTTTGACCACTCCCGTGGCTGGCGCTACCTTTGACGTGTACGTTTACTGCTATGATTTCAGCACACCCTTGCTGTAATCTGAAATGAAGTAGGGAGAAGCCATCCTCACAAGGGGTGGCTTTTTCTGCTTTTAAAGCTACAATTAACAAACCTTTTGCAAAGGACTCAAAATGTCATCTACGACTATTACCCGTGGTAATTCCCACGAAACTTTTTATATTCAGCCTTCATTAACGCCTGTTGCTGTTGCTGCTAACACTACCGCCGCCCAAACCTTTGCTTTGCCTGGCTTGCAAACGACTGACATCGTTGTTGTGTTGGGTCTGAACGGTTCGCAAATTGCTGGTATCGTGGTTGCTGAAGCTGATTGTTTGGCTGCTAATGTGCTAACCATCCAATTTGCTAACGTAACTGCTGCTTCTGTTACTCCTACTGCTGGGGTTTACACCATCCAAGTTACTCGCTTGGAAGGCCCCGCACCTGTAACGGCTGTCTAACATGGCAAATACTTCTGTCCTCAGAATTGGTGGCCCTACTCTCGGTTTAACCGTTGGTACGGCTGCACACTCTGCTGTCCAGTTAAAAGCTAACACGCCAGACCAGATTAACTATGTTGCCTGCCTAAATACTGGCTCTGGCAACGTGGCAATCAAATTTAGTCAGCTTTCTACGGACACGGCTGCTTTGCCTACTGATGGGACTTTTGCAGACTTTGTGCTGCCTGGCGTCATGGAAACACCCGTGGTGCTTGCTTGCCCTCCCATGAATAGTCAATTGCCATGCTACGTTACTGCTATTGCATCAAGTGCTGGTAACACGGTGTTTATTACACCGATGGTTGACCAATCGTAAGGAAAAAAATGGCTGGCCCAAATAAGACCGTTGACCAGAACATCCTGCCTGTTCAGGCATTGTTTAATTTGGATAATTCGTTCAATACGTTTATCGGTCAGGGTCAGCCCTTTTATGCAACTGTCAATCCCATTCAATCGGGTCTGACAATCACAAATTCAACCATTGATAGCTCAGTTATCGGTGGCTCTGTCCCTGCTGCGGCTACTTTTACCTCGATGGCTACGACCTCGGGTACTGTGGCTAATACTGCGGCAAGCCCGACAGATATTGTTAATAAATCATATGTTGATATGGTGGCTCAAGGCTATCAGATCAAAGCTGAAGCCCAATGCGCTACAACGGTCAATATCACGCTTTCTGGCCTTCAAACAATTGATGGCTACACTACCCTAGCTGGCGACCGAGTTCTTGTTAAAAATCAGTCTAATCAAGCTAATAATGGCGTTTATGTCGCAGCTTCTGGTGCTTGGTCACGTTCAACTGATTGCGCTACTTACGCCTCGCTGGTTTCGGCATTTATCTTTATTCAAAACGGCTCAACTCAGCAAAATACTGGTTGGGCTTGCACAATCCCTACATCTGGAACGCTTGGAACGACACCAATTACTTGGTCGCAGCTTGCCAGTTCTGTGGGTTATTTTGCTGGCACAGGGTTAACCCTTAGCTCTTACACGTTTAGCATTACCAACACAGCAGTTACCGCTGGTTCTTACGGTTCTGCATCAAGCGTTTCAACGTATACAGTCAATGCACAAGGCCAATTAACCGCTGCTAGTAATACCGCTATCAGCATTGCACCGAGCCAGATCAATGCGGCGATACCCAATAGTTCCTTGGCGAACTCTAGCGTTACGTTCAATGGTGTTAGCGTTGCTTTGGGTGGCAGCGGAACGATTACTGCCCAAACTCCCAACGCCCTTACTATTGGTACTGGATTATCTGGCGGCTCATTCAACGGCTCCAGCGCAGTAACGATTGCGAATACTGGCGTTCTTAGCTTCTCGGCTGGCACGACAGGGTTTACGCCTACTACGGCTACAACTGGCGCTGTAACGCTAGGCGGCACACTTAATGTGGCTAATGGTGGCACAGGCGCTACCTCGCTGACAGGCTATGTATATGGCAATGGCACAGGGGCTTTTACGGCCTCTACAACCATTCCTAGCAGCTCAATTACTGGCTTGGGTACTATGGCTACCCAAAACGCCAATTCTGTGGCTATTACGGGCGGCACTTTAAGCGGCGTGACAAGCACAGGTGAAACGCTAAATAACCCATCGATCAGCAATTACGCCACGTTTACGGCTGTTTCAGCGCCAACCTACACAGCAGGTCGGTTGTGGTATGACACCAATCAAAATGCGCTGGCTTACTACAACGATGTAACCAACAACACGCTGCACATTGGCGAGGAAATCCAGCTAAAGGTTTATAACAATACTGGCAGCACTATCAATATCGGTCAGCCTGTTTATGTAACGTCAACCAGCAGCGGGTATACATACCCCAATGTTGCCCTTGCTATCGCTAACAGTCTGACAACTGGTAACGTAATTGGCCTGGCTAACCAAAATATCCCAACTGGAACGGCTGGCTATGTAACAACCATTGGTCTTGTTCAAGGCCTTAATACTGGTAGCTACACCGTTGGCGACACCTTATATTTATCGCCTTACTCTGCTGGCTATTTCCAAAACACAATCCCGCCAACAGGTTACGCAATCAAGTTGGGAACTGTTGCTTATGTGAATTCGTCAAATGGCGCAATTTACGTTAACAAAAGCATCTTGTCTGTCCAGGCCGGAAACATTGTTGGGCAAGTTGGTCTGTCAAACGGTGGCACAGGCGCAAACTTGACCGCTGTTGCTGGCGGTGTGGTTTATTCCGGCGCTTCTGCTTTGGCTATTTCGGCAGCAGGAACAACAGGCCAAGTGCTGACCTCAAATGGCTCAAGCGCACCAACTTGGTCAACTCCCACGGCCTACGCTACGGTCACAGACGATACGACCACTAACGCAACCCGCTATCCATTGTTTGCGGCTACCACTAGCGGCAATCTGACAACCGAATACACAAGTTCGACCAAGTATCAGTTCAACCCTTCTACTGGAACGCTGACAGCAACGGTTTTTAGCGGCTCTGGCGCATCTTTAACCAGCATCCCTAACTCTGCCCTTAACAACTCATCAATCACCGTTGGAACGACCGCTATCAGCCTTGGTGGAACTGCTACAACGATTGCAGGGCTGACCAGCGTTACATCGACCACTTTTGTGGGCGCTTTGACGGGCAATGCGTCAACTGCCACAACTGCGACAACGGCGACTAATGCAAACAACGTAGCGATCACAGACAACACCAGTTCTAGCTCAACTTGGTATCCAGTTCTGTCGGCGGCATCTACGGGCAATAATCCCGCAACGACTAGCTCGACCAAGCTGTCTTTTGTGCCTTCTACTGGCACATTGACCGCAACTCAGTTCAGCGGGTTACTGGTTGGCTCTGCCCCTGTCACGGTGGCTGCAAGCACTTATTCTGTGGCGGCGACTGACATTTGGGTTATCAACAACTATGCTGGCACTCTGACGCTGACATTGCCCACAGCATCCAGCTATTCGGGCCGTGTGTTGAATATCATCAATTACCAAGCCTACACGGTGGTTTCGGCATCTTCTAATGTTGTGCCGATTGCTGGTGGCTCTGCTGGCACAGCCATTTTGAACGCCATTGCTGGTGACAAATGCACCTTGGTTTCTAATGGCACAAACTGGGTTTTGGTCGAATACATCCCGAATAACATCCTTTTGCTGAACTAACATGAACTACAAATGGTATATTTCTAAGATTTCAGCTACTGATGGGCTAATCACCCATGCACATTACAAATGTGTGCTGACTGACGATAATTTGTCTGTTGAAACTGAAGGCAACTGGTGGTTTAATGAGCCAAAGATCAAAGTTCCTTTTGAGCAAGTGTCAGAGGAAATGGTTGCTGGTTGGATTGAGCAAGAGGCTGTTAAAGATGGCGTTTGCCACATAAAATCTAGGCTAGAGGAACAGCTTAAAGCATTAGAAGCACACAAAACCGTTGTTGCTCCTTGGTTGCCTCAAGTTTTCACACCGGAGTTATAAATGACAGTTAATCTTTCTCTATTTGCTGGTGCTGGCGCACAATTTTTTGATAATAATGGTTTGCCTCTTAATGGTGGACTTCTTTATTCCTATGCTGCTGGAACTTCCACTCAAGCTGCTACTTACACATCAAATAGCGGCTCAATTGCTAATAGCAATCCTATTGTTCTTGACTCTGCTGGTCGTGTGCCAAATGAAATTTGGTTGACTCAAGGTTCAACATATAAGTTTGTTTTACAAACTTCTGTTGGTGTGCAAATTGGCTCATGGGATAACATTCCTGGCGCTAACGACCAAACATCAATAAACGCAGTAAGTGCAGCTTTAACAGCATTTGAAACATCCCTTGCTTCTTCTACTGGGTCTAGTTTAATTGGCTACAACGAAGGAAGCACAGGTGCAGTAACCACTACGGTTCAAGCTAAGTTGCAGCAAACTATTAGCGTTCAAGATTTTGGCGCTAAAGGTGATGGCGTAACTGATGATACGGCAGCTGTTCAAGCTGCAATTGTTGCTTGTATTGCAAATAACAGTATTTTAACTGGTGAAGGCACATTTAAATTAACTTCAACAGTAAATTTTAGAAACGTATGTGTAAATATGCCTAATGCTACTTTTAAAGTAGCTCAATCAGGTTTAGGTGTTTACATTGGCGGCAATTCCGCAAATACAAATAACCCACCACAATGTTTTGGCGCTATTATTCGATCAGTTGGAACCGATGCTTACTCAACCCCAACAATTCGCATGATCGGCGCATCTTGCCAAGATATATATGTTGGTTATACAGGATATATTCAATTATACGCTGATACAAGCACATCTGAAAATGGTCAATCTTATGCTATTCAATATTCTAATATTACAATCATAAATTGCACCACTTTGGAATTAACCAATAACGCATCAACAACAGGAAATCCTGCCCAACAATATATCAATGAAAATTGCTTTACTTTAAGTGCAATTCAAAATTTATTGATAAATGGAACTTATGGTCACAACCATAATACTTTTAACCAAGGTTCTTTTGAAGGAAATGCCAACATCAATATGCAGGTTGGTGGTTCTAATTATGTAAATAATATTAGAAATGAAGGTTTATTAACTGTAAATTTTGCTTCTGGTGTCCAAGATTGCATAATTACAATCGGATGGGTAAGCTCTGGAGATCGTTATCCCAATTATGCAAATTTATCTATAACAAATAATGGTGCAATGTGTGGTGTTCAGCATCTTTATGATCTTTATGCGCCTTTGATTCCCATTGTAGGTTTTAGTTATCAAAACTTAATTAAAGTAAGCGCAAATTACAATGTAATTGGTGCAAGTAACATAACTATAAATTCAACCAATTTAAGTGTTCCAAGTTTTACAACTTTTTACCAAAGTGGTTTAATTCCAGTAAACGGCGATACTAACGCAATTTTTGAATTAAATATATATAATGCTTCTGGCGGTATAAGAACAGTTGTTACTGGATACGATAGCACAAAAACAGCAATAACACCTGCATCAAATCAAGTCACATTTGATGGATATGGAAATGTTGCTTTTGGACAATCCAGCAATACATCAAACGCAATTCAAGCTGATAGATTCTTTGTTCTTCCTACAAATTGTGCATTTATACAAATTACTGTAAATTCTGCGGGAACTGCAACGACCTTTGATAGTTTTTATCTTGGTGTTAGAGCTGCTGATACACAATTAAGAAAAAAAATTGATTCGTATACATTCACAACAAATAATCTTTATTAAAAGATTTATTTATGTCTAATACGAAAATATCTTCATTAACTTCCGCTGCTACGCCTTTAGCGGGTACGGAAGTTTTGCCTGTTAATCAAAGTGGCGTTACTACACAAGTTTCTGTCGCAAATTTAACTTCTGGGCGAGCAGTAGGCGTTTCTAGCTTAACCGTAACTAATGCAAACCCACGATTAACCCTTTCAAACACAGGAACAGGCTATACTATCATAGACGTAAGTAGCGGCGGTGGTAGTTTTTATGTTGGAGCAGACGACAGCGCAGGTAGCACTTTTGGCACTTCTGCTTACGCTCGAATTTTGTATGGGTATGGCAACTACCCTATGATATTTGCCATAAATGGCCTAGAAAAATTCCGCATAGACACCAGCAGCAATTTTGTTCCTAAAGTAGCGGGTGCTGGCATCAATTATACAGCCAATACCCCGCAATCGGGAATGACTAGCCAGTTGTTGAATTGGTATGAAGAAGGTACTTGGACGCCAAATCAAGGTGGTGGTCTTACAGTTATTGGTGCATTTAGTTCGACAGGAAAATATACCCGCATTGGGCGTAATGTAACTATTAGCGGAACAGTAACTGGAGCAACAAGTGTTGCTGTAATTGCGGCTGGAGTTATTACAACAAATCTTCCTTTTACTGTCGGCACTGCTGGTCATGGAAATGCCACTAATGCAGCCGTTAACGCATTTTCTGCTGTTATTTGTAGTTCTACAAATGTAACTTCTGCGGGTGCTATTGCTTCTACTGGAACTATTACATTTTCAGCAACTTATTTTGTTTAATTATGGCTATCACATATAAATGGTCAATCCCTAAGATGACGGTTAATCCATCTGTTGATGGTAAAACCGATGTGGTGATCTATGCCGATTGGATGTGTGTCGGTACTGATGACGTTAACAACCTGACCGCCGCCGCTGCTGGAACGGCTAAGTTGGGTGAGCCAGCAAACCCATTTACGGCTTACAACGACTTGCAAGAGTCTCAAGTTTTGGCTTGGTGCTTTGAACCTATAACGTATAGCGTTACAAACCCAATTGACAACACAACCATTACAATTACGATTAATCTGCAACCAGACACAGAAGCCCAAGTAGCGGGTCAATTAGCTCGTCAACTGGCTGCTATTTCTGCCAATCCTCCTCTGCCTTGGATTAAACATGACCAAACCAATTGACATCATTAGCCGAGCATTAAAAGACATTGGTGCTTTGGAAGCAGGGGAAACGCCAACGGCTGACGCTGCCCAAGATGCTTTCGATATGCTGAACGGCATGATCGATCAATGGTCAAACGAATCCATGATGGTCTACTACAAGAATGAGATCATCTTTCCTGTTGTGCCAGGTCAGACCCAATACACCATTGGCCCAACTGGTGAAATCGGCGCAGGGTTTACTGGCTACGTCAGCGGCAATCAACTGACTGTTGCCAATACCAACGTCAACAACTTTGCTGGCACAGGCTCAATCAATAGCTCTACGCTGACAATTCTGTCGGTGTCCAGCGGTGCTTTGCAGGTCGGCAGCATCATTACTGGCGCATCTATCCCTAGCGGCACGTCTATTCTGTCGTTTGGGACGGGCAACGGCGGCGTGGGTACTTACACCATTTCGCAGTCGCTGTTTATCAACCAAGAATCGATCACGGCTAATGCGCCCATCATCACTTCTGGCGCTATCAGCAACGGTCAATATCTGACCACTAGCTACGGCGTAAACATGAACTTGCCCCAAGGAACGCAGATTGTGGCGTTTAACACGGGCGCTGGTGGGAATATCAATGAAGCAGGTACTTACACGCTTAATAATTACGTTACAACACCTAATCCTGCTTTTACGGGTTCTATTTCTGGGACTACCCTTACTGTTAGTGCTGTTTCTGCGGGTTATCTGGGTGTTGGTTGCGTGGTTAGTGGCTCTGGGGTTACAAGCGGCACAAAAATCACGGCGGTATTAACTGGCTCTGGTGGCGCTGGCACTTACACGGTTTCTGCTTCTCAGTCGGTGGGCAGCACCTCAATGACAGGGACTGTTACGCCTTTCCCGATCACGGCTTACTATCAGCGCCCTCTGACCATTTCTAGCTGCTTTGTGCGTATTAACACGAACTCTAACGGCATCCCTGTCCAGAATGGCGGCTTGGATTACCCAGTAGCTGTGCTGTCGCTGGAAGAATACGAAATGATTGGCTTAAAGACCTTGAACGGCCCTTGGCCCAAGGCGCTTTACTATCAGCCAACTGAGTTGCTCGGTAACATTTACTTGTGGCCTAACCCTGCACAGGGTGAGATGCATATGTTTACCGACAACATCTTTAGCAGCTATACCTCGCTTTACGACACCATCCAGCTTCCACAAGGTTACATCAATGCGCTGCGGTGGAACTTGGCTTATTTCTTGATGCCGATGTATGGCAAAGCCTCGCAGACCCAGATTGCGATGGTTACCAAGAACGCCAACGATGCCAAGGCTACTGTAAAGCGCACGAACATGAAACCGCCTCAAGTGGCTCGGTATGCAGATGCTTTGCTGGTTGGGCGTCAAAAGGATGCGGGTTGGATTTTGTCTGGCGGCTTCTTCCGATAAGGATAAAAAATGGCAGATTTTGGATTTGTCGGGCCTTCTTACGAAGCTGCTTCTATCTATCAGGAAGCTCAAGAGTGCATCAATTTCTATCCTGAGATTGACCCTCTAAAGCAGCCTGGTCAGCGTGGCGTGGTGGCTTTGTATCCAACCCCAGGGCTTACTGAAGTCTTGCAGCTTAACAATGCCCCTGTTCGTGGGATGCGAACCCTATCTGGCGGGCAATGGCTGGTCGCTGTGGTTGGTAATGCTGTCTGGGCTATCCAATACGTTGATGGCGCTTACACCAAAACCCAAGTCGGAACGCTGACCACTTCCACAGGGCAAGTCTCAATTACCGACAACATAATGACTTACGGTGGGCTGACAGCTTACATCGTTGATGGCGCTAATCGGTATTACTGGATTGTTGGCTCGGCATCTACTGTTTCGCTGACCGCTACGGTTGCTGGCTCTATTCTGACTGTCACCAGCACCAATTTTGCTATTGGCACAGGGATTGTGCTTACTGGTAGCTCTGGTCAGATTACGATTGGTCAATTTACCACTACGTCAACCAGCGGCGTGGGTGGTTTGGGTGACTATCCTTTTACTGGCTCTGCCACGTCAGGGACATTCACAGCCCCTGCTTTCCAGAAATTGCCCTCTACTGATGGTGCATTTACTGGCGCTGTGACCTGCGATGTTGTGGATAACTACATTGTTTACAACCAAGGCGGCACTCAGGCATGGGGTTCTACTGACCTGCAAGCTGACGTTCAAAATGGCGATCTGCCCTTGGTTACGCCTTGGTCGTCCAATGCTGTTTACGGCAACAAAGATGGCTCCCCTGACCCATTGGTTGGTCTTATTTGTGATCACCGCCAAGTCTTTTTGTTGGGCGAATTTACCTCTGAAATGTGGACTGATGTTGGCACAGTCGTGCCTGGTGTCATTTCGTTTGCTTTCCAGCGTGTGCCTGGCACTTCACTCCAACACGGTGTTGTTTCGCCTTTCTCAATTGCTCGATTCGGTGAGCAGTTTGCTTTGGTGGCTCAAGATACCCGAGGCCAAGCAGTTATCGGGGTTATGAAAGGCTACTCATTTGAGCGCATTTCTACCCATGCTGTCGAGCAAACCCTAATGAACCAATACGTTGGCGATGCTGTGGCTTACACCTATCAGCTTGATGGGCATGAGTTCTACGTTGTCACTTTCCCGACTGTAAACCTGACATGGGCTTATGACTTGCGTTCCCAAATGTGGCACAAGTGGCTAGCTTGGGATGGTGAGCAATACCAGCGCCATCGGTCTAATTGTGGTGTATTGTTCAACAATGTCTATTTAGTTGGTGACTATCAGAATGGTATGATCTATCAACTGGATAATGCAGTTTATACGGACAATGGAGCGACAATCCGTAGGGTTCGGCGTGCACCCCATCTGGTGACTGACTTCCAACGTCAGTATTTTGCCGAGTTCCAAATCCAATTCCAGCCTGGTGTTGGCTTACAAAACGGTCAAGGCAAAGACCCGCAAGCTATGCTGCGTTGGTCTAGCGATGGCGGCTCTACTTGGTCTAATGAACATTGGGCTTCTATGGGCAAAGTGGGCCAATACACCAAGCGGATTATTTGGCGGCGTTTGGGATGGGCTCGTGACCGTATCTTTGAAGTTGCCATTTCTGACCCTGTAAACTGCGTTATCGTTTCTGCCAATTTAAAGGCTGAAGGGGCTGAAAATTGAGCGTCACTTCTTCTGGCTCCGGCGGCAATTTAAATTGGCCTAGAACGCCGTTTATTGACCAGCAAACCATGATGCCGAGCTTGCCTTGGCTTTTGTGGCTGCAAAACCCTTCTGTCAATTCGTTTAGCTCTGCCAATGCTTTGGGCATTAACTCTGGCGGTACTGGGGTTTCTACCAAGCCTACTAATGGTCAATTGCTGATTGGCAATGGCTCTAGCTATACGTTGGCTGGTTTGACAGGTGGAACTGCCATTGGTGTTACTAATGGCGTAGGGTCAATCACCCTCAACAACCTCGGCGTGACCTCTTTGATCGCAGGAACGGGCATCGGGGTTAGCTCTGCTACTGGTGCGGTTACTGTCTCAAATACAGGCGTTTTATCGTTTTCTGCTGGCACTACGGGGTTTACCCCATCCTCTGCTACGACAGGGGCTGTGACCCTTGGTGGGATTTTGAACCTTACCAACGGCGGCACAGAGGCATCTACCGCAGCAGGTGCTAGAACTAACCTTGGTTTAGGCACGATTGCGACCCAAGATGCCAATAATGTTGCCATAACTGGCGGCTCTATTTCTGGTGTGTCAGCAAGCGTGACAACGCTAACGACCTCATCTACAATCACGGCTAATAACATAGCAACAACTGGCACTCATACTACGATTGCTAAGTGGCTTCCAGTTGTTTGTGACGGTACAACGTATTACATCCCGCTATATACATGACCCCAACTGATATGTTCAACGCAAATCTAGGTCACTTTGATGTTGACCCAGGGGTTATTCACCACTTTTCTGATGGGCTTTATGCAAAACAAATGCAGTTGCCCAAAGGTTACATGGCAGGAATGCACGTCCACAACTACTCGCATTTGAGCATTTTGGGGCAGGGCAAAGTGATTGTTAAGGCTGGTGACAGCGAGCGGATTTATACAGCGCCAGCTTGCATCAATATGCCAGCGCAGGTCATTCATTCAATTATTGCGCTGGAAGATGCTACTTGGTTCTGCATCCATGCGACTGAAGAAACTGATGTTAATAAAGTGGATGAAGTCTTAATCCACGAAGGGGTCTGATATGCCATTTGCTTTTATTATTCCAGCAGCCGCTACGCTAATCAGCGGAGCTATGCAATCGAGCGCATCAAAAAGTGCCGCATCTGCTCAAGCTAACGCTGCTAACAATGCTGCTGCATTGCAACAACAGCAGTTCAACACCATTAACCAACAGCAAGCCCCTTATAGACAGTCTGGTTATAGCGCCTTAAATCAGATCGGGTCTATGCTTGGCGGCTCACAGCCTCAGTATGACCAAAACGGCAACTACATCGGCGACCAACAAGGTTCTGGTTATTTGACGCAACAGTTTGGCCCAGACCAACTAAAGTCTAACCTTGCCCCTAATTATCAGTTCATGCTGAATCAAGGGGTTGGCGCTGGAACGCAAGCTGGAAATGTGGGCGGTGGCGGCTCAAACGTGCAACGGTCTAACCAAATTTTTGGTGAAAACTACGCCTCTAACGCCTATCAAAACGCTTTTAATAATTTTTCAAATCAACGCAAAGACATTTACAACACTTTGGCAAGCATTGCTGGCATTGGTCAAACAGGTCAATCAGCAGTTAACCAAGCTGGTATGAACACAGCAACTAACATTGGTCAGGCTGGTATTGGCGCAGCTAGTGCTATTGGCGCTGGTCAAATTGGCTCGGCAAATGCTTTGGCTGGTGGTTTGCAAGGTGCTGGCAATCAGTATCAGCTTTCACAGTTGCTGAATCAAAACTACATCCCTGGCTACGGTTCACCATCTGCGGCCTTTACATATCAAAACACGCCAGGCTCATCTGGCTTTGTTGGCCCTGTTTCTGGTTCAAATCGCTAAGGATAAAACATGGCTGATTTAAGCGTTACACCAGTTTCCACAGGCATTAAGCCACAGCAGCAAATGTCGCTTGGCGACTTGATGAACATTGCATCAAGCGCACAAGCGTATCAACAAGCGCAGCAACTGAACCCTTTAGCGGTTCAAAAGGCTACCGCTGATGTGCAATCGGCTCAACAAACTGCACAAGGTGGCGCTGTTGATCTGCAACAAAAGCAAACAGGGTTCAAAGAAGCTCAAGCAATTAAAGAGGCCATTGCAAGCAATCCAGATCAGTTCATGACTAATGGCAAGTTTGATACTTCCAAGCTAAACAGAGTCATCCCGCAAATTGCTCCTTTGACTGCTGCTGAACAAATTGACCGATACACCAAAGTTGCAAATAGTCAAGCTCTAGCGGATTCCGCCAAATTAGGTTTGACCAAAGATCAAAAAAGCATTTTTGGCTCTACCATTTCTGCACTTGGTTATGCTGGTGTTGATGACCCTGCTAAATACAGCGAGGCAATTCAAAACATTATCAAAGCTCACGGCAATGATAAAGACATGGTGGATTTAGGCACAGCATATACAAAAATTCTAGGTCTTTCAGACCCTGGCGCACACATTTCCGAATCTGCTAAACAGCTAGGGCAGTCTTTAATGAGCCAGCCAGAACAGTATTCTGCATTTGCTCACAAAGCATCTTTAACACCTACTGGTCAGGTTCAAGTTACAAAACCTGCTGTTGCTGGTAATGAACCATCAATCACTTTGGGCCAAGCTCAAGGGCAGAATCCTAATTTGGGTGTGCAAGAAATTGGCGGCGTTAAATACAACGTAACTACTGCTCCAGATGGTTCATTGGTATTGAAACCAATGACATTGGCTCAAACTCCGGCTGCTGGCGGTGGCGCACCTGCTGCTAAAACAGGTAACAAATTGTTTGATGAGCCTTTTGCGCCTCATCCAGCAAACCAGCCAGTTCAATATGGGCCAGGCGAAGAAGAAGCTTCAAAAACAGGCGCACAACTTAAATCAACTGTTGGCGCACAAGTCACACCTGCTAAACAAGGTATTCAAGCTGCTGAGAGAGTCATTAGCTTGGCTGACACAGCATCACCCACATTTTTGGGTCAAGCATGGAACAAAGGCAAATCTGCTTTGGTTGGCAATACAGAACTCAATGAGTTGGCTAAAAACATTGCCCAACTGCAAGTTCAAAATGCTGCCGCTATGGGTGTGACGACAGACCAGCAAGCTGCTAATGTGGCTAAAGCAACTGGTGACATTGCAATCACCCCTGATGCTTTGCGTGATGTGGCTCGAAACACAAAAGCTAGTAGCTTGGCTCTGGTTGACTTTAACAAAGCATTTGCCAACTACATTGCCAAGCGTGGCCCTGTTACTGGCAATGCCAATGCGGTGGCTTTTCGTGATGCTTGGGGCAACAACTATGACCCCAAAATCTTCTTGGTGCGTGACATCAATGCTTCCAATATGTCGAAAACGCAAAAAGAATTGGAACTTTCACGCATCACAAAGGGTTTGAGTGATGATAAATTGCGTGAATTGCAAACCAAAGCACTTAACATCAAGCGTCTTGAACGTGGGGATTATGAATAATGGAATACACCGATGACCCAGATGTTTTTGCTTTTGAGCCAAGGTTTGATTCTTTAATTCGTAAAGAAGGCATCGACCTATCATCACCAAAAGCTAATTTTGTTCGTGCAATTTATGGACAAGAATCAGGCTCTGGGGCAAATACTAAAACCAGCAATCGTGGTGCTGGTGGTGGTATGCAAGTTAGACCTGATACTTTTAAGCAGGTTTATCCAGATGGCGACCCTAAGAACGCAGATCATCAATTGGTTGCAGGGATTCGCTATGCAAGTCAAGGCTATGACGCAGCTAAAGGCGACCCTAAACTAGCAGCCACTTATTACTATGGTGGCCCTGGCGGTATGGCACAAGCCCAAAAAGGTATTGCTGTTAGTGACCCTGTAAACCCTAAAAATCCAAATACTTTTCAGTATGCAGATCAGGTCGTAGCTCGGATGCCCAAAACTGGCGGCTATGACTATGAGAATGACCCAGATGTTGCCGCCTTTAGCGGAAAAGCCGCAGCGCCACAAACCACTAGCGGCGTGTCAGATTTCTTGCGTGAGTCTATGCAAAAGAGAATGGCTCAACAAAAAGGCACAGAACAAATTGTTGGTCAAGGTCTCAAAGAAGCTGGCGAAAAAACTGCTGGAATGTTGGACGTTCTATATGGCGGCACTATTCCGGCTGCTGCTGGAACTGTGGCGCAAACTGTTGCTAATGCCGCTGGCGGTATAACTGGGTTATTTGGCAACCGTGTTGTCAGCCCAGAAAGAGCCGAACAACTTGGTCAAAACGTAACTGAAGCATTTTCACACCCGTTGGGGAAATTGTTTGGCATTACTGGCGAGCAAGCCTATCAGCAGCCATTGAACAATGTAACAGCCCCTCTTGCTAAACAAGTCAATCATTTGTTTAACGATTTGGGTTTGACCCCAGAGCAAATATCAGAAAGAACTGGCATACCTGCGGCAAACATCCGAAACATTGTGAATGTTGGTAGCTATGCTGTTCCAAATGTAGTGGCAGAAGTTGTAAGCCCTGTGGCTAAAGCATTTAGTAATGCTTATAAAACAGTCGAAAACATGGCTGTGCCACAAGGCGCTGGTGGGCAGATGGCTCAACAATTTGCAGCCAAAAAAGGGGCAATGGGTTACAGCGGTGGCGCTGCTGCCACTACTACTGCGACTGATGCACAAGCTGCTTTGGCACAAGCTCCAGAGCATATTCAGCAAGCATTTGCTGGTCGTGACCCTGCTTCATTTACACCTAAAGAAATTGAAGCAATTAACAATCATTCGCAGTTTGCTCGATTTGATATGTCTCCAACAGAAGGTCAGGCTTTGCAAGATGCAAAACTAATGTCTGATGAGCATAACGAACGCAATCTGCCAGGCAACGAACCATTGCAGAAGAAGTTTGAAGAACGTAACGACAAACTGATTCAAGGGTTTGACAAAGTTCGTGAGAATGTTGCCCCTGATGTGTATGAAACAACGCCTGTGTCAGCCGCCAACCTTGCTTTGGAAAAGATGGTTGCCAATGACAATATGCGTAAGTCAGTCATCAATGCCAAATATAAAGCCCTTGCTGATGCCAATGGCGGCAACTTGCCTTTGAGTGGTTCGCAGTTTGTTAATGACGCTACGCAAGCACTTCAAAAAGCTAACAATGCACGATTCTTGCCAACGCCCGTTAGAGAAATCATGCAAGAAATTGGGCAAGGTGAATCAATGTCATTTAATGACTTTGAAAACTACCGCACCATTCTTGCTAACGAAGTTCGTAAAACGCAACGTGCTGGTGATGGCAATGCCACTTCTGCGATAAATACTGTCAGAAATGCGCTAGAAAACATCCCAATGACTGAAGCCAGCGCACCTATCAAGGCATTGGCTGATGACGCACGTTCTACTGCTCGTGCTAGATTTAAGTTGATTGAAGATAACCCTGCTTACAAAGCAGCGATTAGTGACACACGAACACCAGAAGAAATTTCGTTGGGCATGACCCATCCAGCGGCTAATAATTTCTTGGACAAGTTCTATTCTGGCAAGACACCAGAAGTTTATTTAAACCGTTTGATTCAAGAAATTGGCCCACAATCTGAAGCCCATCAAGGCTTAAATGCCGCCACTATTGACCGAATCAAAGGGTCAAGCGGTGTCAAAGGCAACAATACTGGTAATGTAAGCCAAGCAGCTTTGAACAAACAAGTTCACAATGTTTATGGCGAAAACTTATCTACTATGATGGGCAACGAAGGTACACAATGGCTGCATGATTTGGCTGATGTTGCTCGTAAGTCTGACCCGACAGCCATCCCTGGCAACTATTCCAACGTGTCTAAAAGCGGCATGGTTGTCAATGCTGGCCCAATTGGGCAAGTCGCTGAACAAGCTGGTGGCCTTGCTGCAAGTGCGCTTGAACACGCAATTAACATTAAAACTGGCACACCTGCTGGCTCAATGGCAAGAACTTTCTTTAAGGCTAAAGCTGAACAAGAAGCCGCTGAAAAGTTAATGGCAGAGCGACAAGCTAAATTGCAAAAAACTTTATCACCGACTGCTGGCATAGAGCCACAGCCGCCCCGAGTTGTTTTATCTGGAATGGCAAAACCATGAGCAGCGAAATCGATCTGGTCAAATACGGTCAGCTTTGGCAAAAAGTCGAAGATTTGACACACAAAGTGGATAAGCTAGAAGTTGGCATGGAGCAATTGCTAGAACTGGCTAACAAATCCAAAGGCGGCTTTTGGGTGGGGATGGCTATCGTTTCGGCGATCAGTTCCTTTGTTGGTTACATAACCCACAATTTTATTAGTCTGAAATGATTGACCCAGTAAGCATTGGCCTTGCACTCAGCGGAATACAAAAAGCGGTATCGCTTGTTAAACACGCTGCTGAAACTGCACAAGATTTGCAGTCTCTTGGCCCTGCTTTGGGTAAATTATTTTCGTCAGCTAGTAATGGCGAAAAAGCAGTCGCAGAAGTTAAAGCATCTGGTAATGCTTCAAACATGGAAATTGCCATGCAAATTGAGTTGGAGTTGGATAAGGTTCGGGAAATTAAAGCCTACTACCAACTTGAGTTCATGAAGGCCGGTAAAGTTGATGTTTGGAACAAAATTCTTGAACGTGCTGGGAACATGGACAAGGCTGACAAGTATGCCGCCCAAGCTGCCGAAGATCGAGCCAAGAAGCAAAAAGAAGAACAAGAAGAATTCATACTCGCTGCTCTTGTTGTTATTTTGTTGGTATTTTTGCTTGGCGGTGGATACTATGTCGTGACCGACATTGTGGAAACGGCTAAAAAAGAACAGCACAGCAACTATAAAAGGAAGCATTAACATGGATTGGTTAGCTCAAATTGCCCCAACAATTGCCACTTGCTTGGGTGGCCCTCTTGGTGGCTTGGCTTATGAAGCCGTTTCTAAAGTCTTAGGCGTTAGCCAAGATGACGCACAAAAGATGCTGCAAAACGGCAAGCTAAACGCTGACCAGATTGCCGCTGTCCAGCAAGCAGAAATTCAACTCAAGGCACAAGCTCAGTCGATGAACTTGGACTTTGAGAAGCTGGCTGTGGAAGATCGAAAGTCTGCCCGTGATATGCAAGCGGCTACCAAGTCGTGGATACCCTCAATTCTTGCTATATCAATCACAGGCGGCTTTTTTGGCATCTTGGGTGGGTTGATGTATGGACAAATTCAACACGCACCACAGATCGACATTATGTTAGGTAGCCTTGGTACGGCTTGGACGGGCATCATTGGGTTCTACTTTGGTAGCTCACATGAAAGCATGACCAAGACAGAGATGATTCATAACTCGACACCTACACCATGAACTGGCTTGAAATTGCTACTGAGGAAATTAAGCGTCACGAAGGCTGCAAGCTAGAGGCTTATCCAGACCCTGGAACTGGCGGCGCACCTTGGACTATTGGTTACGGCGCAACTGGCCCAGAAATCCACTCAGAATCGGTTTGGACGCAAGATCAAGCTGACACAGACCTAGCCAATCGTTTAAACATCTTGGGCGACAAGATTGACGCTTTGACCCATGTACCCCTAAACGACAACCAGAAGGCGGCTATTTGCTCGTTTGTTTACAACGTAGGCATTGGTAGCTACAAGGGTAGCACTTTGTTGAAACTATTGAACGCTGGCGACTATGACGGTGCTGCCGAGCAGTTCAAACAATGGAATAAGGCGGCTGGTCGTGTGCTGCCAGGCTTAGTAACAAGGCGAGAAGAAGAATCTAAATTATTCCTAGCTTGACATATTGGCGTAATGTTAGACGCACCTAATGTCGTCATGAAAAACGTGCCAAATGCCGAGCAAGCCATTGTTTTTGATAACTTTATTAGAAAATGGCAAGCAAAGTTAAATTTGAACGATTGGCGCATTGAGCGTTATAACAAAGTTGCTAGGGATGCTATGGCTTGCATTAGCTTTGATGATGAGGCAAGACTAGCGACTTACCAGCTTGGTTCTTTTGGTGAAGAAGAAATTACACCAAGCAGTTTGGAATCTACTGCGCTGCATGAGGCATTGCACGTTTTTCTGCACGATTTGCGTAAATTCTCGGATGATGAGGGCGTAGAGCATCAAGTCATCAATGTGCTGGAAAAGCTGCTATTGGAGATTTAGATGCCTCTTATCAAACTGACAGATGATGAGTTTTTGCAACTTTGGCGGGAACACGGTTCTGCTAGAAAAATTGCCAAGATTACTGGCATGGATGAGAGAAACATTTACAGGCGCAGAGATCGGCTAGAAGAAAAGATTGATGCCCCTTTGTATAACATCAAAGAAAGAGCCATTGTTAGAGAGCATCCGGCCCGTAAGCTCTTAGGAATCGAAAATGGATGTGTCATCGTTTTTTCTGATGCCCATTTCTGGCCTGGCAATCGATCTACCGCTTTTGATGGTCTTTTACATCTTATTAAAGAACTTCAGCCCAAAGCCGTTATCTGCAACGGCGATGCTTTTGATGCCGCTACTATTAGCCGCCATCCTCGGATTGGATTTACTCACAGCCCATCCTTAGTCGAAGAACTTAAATCTTGTAAGACTCAGTTGGGTGAAGTCGAGGAAGCCGCTAAAGCAGCCCGTCA
>Ga0208250_1000228_pt1 | contig 18974 bp, 14 predicted proteins | sample CryBogCBE18Aug09_FD_184557 | JGI IMG/M metagenome (GOLD analysis project Ga0208250, IMG submission 184557) | Freshwater microbial communities from Crystal Bog, Wisconsin, USA - CBE18Aug09 (SPAdes) (version 2) | ecosystem: Environmental > Aquatic > Freshwater > Lake | place: Crystal Bog... | reverse complement strand
GCCTAACCCTGCGGCGTTTCAGTGCTTGATTCATAACTGCCCCAAGGCACAGGCGTTCAATTACGGACTATGTAGCCACGGGGGAGAGGCTTTCCTTGAGACTTGTGAGAATGTGGGGGCTAGTTCCATTGGAGAGTCTGGACAGGCTATAAAGCTCATGTGCTTGGATGAGCTGAATCTTGATAGATTGGATTTTATTAAGCTGGATGTGGAGGGATATGAATTGAGGGCATTGAATGGAGGAAGGGAGATAATTGAGAAGTTCCGCCCTAAGATGTGGATAGAGATAAATAGGTGGGCTTTAGATAGGCATGATACTAGCCCTAGAGAGATCTTTGATTTTCTTTTGGGATATGGGTATGAGATTGCTTCCTATCCAAATGCGGAGGGGATGCAATACGACATCCTTTGTTTACCATGTTAGGAGGTTGTGATATTTTTTATCGTTCGTATGTGGGCGATTTTCATTGGTTGGCATTGTCTTTGCTTTCAGTAAAGAAGTATGCCCATGGATTTAGTAAGGTTCATATTGCTATTCCTTCCAATGATATTGGCCTCATGCCGAAGTGCGATGGGGAAATCCATTTGATTCAGCCAGAGCATAGCGATGGCTACATGGATCAACAGATTACCAAGCTCCATGCTGATCAATTCTGCAACGCAGAATATGTGTTGCATATGGACTCAGATTGTATTTTGACGAAAGATGTGAGTCCTCTGGATTTGTTTTTGGATGGTAAGCCTGTGCTACTGAGGGAGAAGTGTCAGAGTCCATGGATGCATTATTCAGCAATAGACTTGGGATGGTATGATGAGTATGAGTATATGAGGAGGTTGCCTATTTGCTATCCAAGGTGGATGTATAAGAAGTTTAGGGACTTTATATTACAGACGCATGGGATGAGCGTAGGAAAGTATATTTGCAGTAGGAATGGGCATGAATTTAGTGAGTTCAACAACTTTGGGCAATGGGCCTACAAGTATTATCAAGATGCTTTCACATGGCTAGAGCCTAGAGAGTTTCCTGCTTTTTGTAAGCAGTATAGGAGTTGGGATGGATTAGATGACCAGAAAAGACTGGAGATAGAGGGAATCCTTGCAAGTTAGAGGAATGGTATGTAATGGTGTTTTATGCTTAACACCCAGCCATATCCAGATGGAGACCCAGAGATTGAAGTGATTGACAGGGTTTTGAATAAGGTGAGAGGGATATTGTCTGAGCATTTTGAGGTGGGAGTAATTATGTTATCTAGAGAGAACGAGGAGGGATTTACTTCGTATCATGGAACTCAGTTTGGAAATAAGTTTGCGGTGAGTGGAATGGTGGAGGCTTATGTGAATGGAGAATTTGACGAGCCTTTTATTGATGGTGGCTTTGGGGAAGATAAGGAATAAAGTTGACTTAATTAATTTGAATGGGTAGTTAGATAGGCTGATCATGGCTTCTCTCACCTTTGCACAAGCTAAAACTTTGTTGGCTCCGTATATTTCGAGTCAGGGTTCCACTGATCCAACGGTTGCTAGTGCAATTAATTTTGTTAATGAGAGGTTTATTACCAGCGGTCAATGGAAGGGTAATAGATTTATCCATAGTTTTTCTGTGAGTACTGCATCTGATAACACGTTTTATTTCGATACAATTACTGGTATTGAGAGCGTGTTGAAAGTGATGGCTGTTGATCCTACTTATGATGCTGGCGAGATTGTGGAGATTAGCGGAGATTGGTATCCATTTAATGATGCTGGGATTGGATATATGCCAGCGAACTATACTGGGGACACTCAGGTGATTAGGCTTGGCCCAACTCCTGCTTCCGCACTTCCTTCAGGAAGTACTTCCGACACTCAGAGATATAGGGTGGTGGGACGAGTTCCTGAGAATCGTACCATGTATTGTTTGGTGAGGCGTGGGTATGTGCCGCTTGTAAATGATTCGGACTTGCTCATCCCGTCAAACAGGAATGCTTATAGGTATGGAGTTCAGGCTTATAACTACGAAAACATCAATGAGCTTGAAAGGGCGAATGTGTATTGGGATTTGTCTTATAAGTGTTTAAATGACGAAACTTCTAGCTTTGAAGACGGAGAAGCGGCACAAGTTGATATTCAGACAAAGGCATTTAGCCCATCACTTATTCAAAACCTAATTTAATATGGCTGACCAGTTTTACGATTTTAATAAACCACAAAAGCCAGCTTTTGTGTTTGATAATACAAACATGGGTGAATATACCAAGTTTGCCACTGCCACCGCTGGATTGTCCCCCATGTCTGATGATTATACTTCTTTGTTTAAGGATGTGGCTGGTGGCAAGTCTCCATTTGCTGATTTTCTTAGCAAGCCTATGGGCTTCTCTTCTGAGAATGCCATGCAAGCTGACAATGCTCAGAATGTTGCACAGGCAGGGAAGTCTGAGTCTGGCGGTCTAATGGATCTTTATGGATCTCTTGTTGATTTGCTTGGAGGAAAGGGAAGGCAGGAGGATGAGGGGGCAAAATGGAAGCTAAGTGCCGCTGGAACTCCTTATAGGGTTGTAGATATTAGCCCCAAGGAGCATAGGGACATTAGTGGAAACATTGTGAGGGATATGCCAGAGCAAGGATTTAAGATGAGGACAGGGATTGAAAATAGATTGATTGATCAGCAAAAACAAGACACCCGCCAAAGCTGGCAGAAGACAAATGTGAATCCTTACTTCCCGACTGCTCCGATGTCTACTAATCCCATGCAATCAGCAATGTATAAAGCACCTAAAACATCTGAAGCATTTGCGAAGATTCGCAAGCCCGGAGAAATGATTGCATAACATGGCTACAGAAGGAATCCATCCAGTATTTTCAGTAGGATCATTTGGTAGAGGTGGTGCTAATTCTCCTTATGCACAGGCTCTTTTAGAGACAGCAACCGAGAATAAACAAACAAAAAGAGAGTTTGATGAGCGTTTAGATATTTTCAAAACTGCAATGGCTCTCCAGAGGGAGCAGAAGATGGAGGAGCATCAGAGGATGATTGAAGCTCACCAGCTTGCAATGGAGCAACATCAAATGAGGATGGAGCAAGCGGCAATGGAGCGTGATCGTATCAACGCAGAGAAGATGGAAAAGAAAGAGGCTGACGAGAATCGCCGTGAGCTTATTGGTCTTCGTATCCAGAACGAGCTTGATCCATCCGCCCTTAACTATACCCAGAAGAGAGCAGAGCTAATGAAAGACCCAGAAGTGCTGTCTGCAATTACTGGGACGCAGGGAGCCGCTGTTTATAAGCTCCTTAAAGACTCTGACAAAGAGCATAAGGAACACGCTACTTATTGGCAGACTGTGTTGAAGGACAACCATGTGCAGGGAGATTATCGCAATCCCGATGTAATTCCTCAAGATGAGGATGGTCGACCTGTTTGGAATGATGATTTTCAGAAGCGTTTGCAACAGGGTAATCTTGACTTCCAGAGACAGGAGGCACAGCGTCCACTTACAACTGAAGAACAGACCAAACTGGATACAAGCAGGAAGGCTGATTGGAACGCCAAAACTGGTGGATTAGACTACAGATACTCTCAGGCTCGCTTGAATATGCCTAATCCAAGAGGAGTTACGGCAAAGACTGGCTTTATAGATGCCAACACGAATAAGTTCACTCCAGACCCAGCTGGTGATTTTGTTCAGTACACGGATGCCACCAAAAAGGGATTTGTGTCTGCACCGATTCCTAGGAACGTGCATGATGAGCATAACACATATTTCCAGCAGGGTATTCAAAAGCAGGTTGGGGCAGAGGAACAGCTTGGAGTACAAGCAACTCCGGGCGTAATGAGCATTGAAGATCCTGTTAAGAAGGAGCAAGGGACTAGGATTGATCTAAGCGACATATCTTTTGGAGTTGCCCCTAAAGCTGGAATGCAAATTAAGACAACTGGAGGAGTTCCACTTCCAACTCAGGGATCTCAGGAGGCAACGGCTGGATCAACAAAACCAGCTCAAGAGGCAGTGATGGGCAATGAGATGATTCAGTCTGCCGCCGCTGGTGGTGGACAATCTGCCGCATTCCCTTCTGTTCCAGATGGTCAGCCCAAATCTACTGAGCCATCCCCTGTTCAAGGTGCAACTCCAGCTCCAGCTCATTCCGCAACTCCCATCAACATGGCTCCAGAGGGTTCTATAAACGCACAAAACAAGGCTATTGACGTTGCCAATTACAAGAGGGGATTCATTGGCTCGCTTGAGCATATGTTCAGCAACGAAACCAATTAATTGACTTTGGTTTTAATCTATAAGATAAAATGCCATGCCTTTTGACTATAATGAGTTTTCCCAAGGAATTTCAAAAGCTAGGGAAGCTAAAGTAAGCGATGATGACATTCTGTCTCACCTCGCATCTCTTGATCAAGGATTCAAAGATGCCAAAGAAAACGGATATAGCCTTAATGACATTGATTCTTTCCTAAAGGAAAAATACAAAACAAAAGGAGGTGACAACAACAATGCATATCAAACAAGCCAAGATCAACAAGGGAGTAGCGGAGATCGCAATGCACAAGATGGGCAAGCAAGCCAAGTCGAAGCAGGATCTTCTGATGGGGTACAAGCCAATGTGCAACCCAGTTCCCAAGACCAGCAAATCCTTCAACGGGGCCAACAAACCGATCTAAATATTACAACCGCCCTCACGGGCGATTCTAAGTTAGGGATAGGAGGTGAACCACTTGAAAGACAAGAACAAATGTCAGTCGGCTCAGGATACAAAGGGCCGCAAGCCGAAGTCCAGCAAGCAATTCCAAGCGAAGGAAAAGCGGGGGAGCAAGCAGAAGTAGCTCTCAAACCAGCTCCGTTCCCTGCGGTTCGATCCCAAGGGGAAGATGCTTCGTTAGTTTCGAGGTTGGTGGATATGCCCACCCGTGGATTAGCGGAGGGTGTTTATAATATTGGTGCGGCGGTATCGGATATGGATGCTTCATTCGGGCCGAATATTCTAATGGCTAAAGCCGCTGATTCCTTGTTTGGAACCAATGCATTTTCAGATCAGTTGAGGAATGCCCCCAAGGAAGCGGCATCCACTTTTAGAAAGTGGGCAAGCTCCATGAAGGAAACCCCCACTGAGGAGAAGTCTCTTTTTAATGGAATAATTTATGGAACTGGTAAAATGATACCAGATCTATTGATGGCGGCAGTAACTGATGGTGGATCTGAGGCTCCACAAGCCGCTAAAATGATTTCTGGATCTTCTGTGTGGAAAGACATAGCAGACAAATCGATGCATGGAATTAAATCGTTTGCATTGCCTTCAGTCATTGCTTCGCAAGAAGCAATCACGGATGCAAAGAGAAATGGAAGGAGTGACGATGAGGCATTGAAGGAAGGAATAAAAACTCTTGTCAGCACTGAGGCTGGTGCTGTTTTGCCGCTTGGAGTTACTTCCAAACTAGATACGATGATTGGAAGGGCGGCTAGTAAGTTTGTTCAAGCCTATGGACTGGTCACTGCCCAGAATGAAATTGCAACAATGGCGAACAACCTTGGAGTAGAGCAAGCACAAAGACAGCCCACATTCACGGAAAATATCATTACTGGAAAGTTTGGAGAAGCGGCTAAACAGGCCGCTGGTGCTGTTCCGATGGCATTGCTTGGCGTGTTGGGAAAAGCTGATGAATTCACTCCGGGCATTGGAAAGAAAAGGAAAGACCTTGAAGGTGTTACCGATATTCTGAATCAATTCAACCTTCCTGAAACTGCCGAGACATTTAAAGAAATCAAGACTCAGGAGAAGCCAGCACCTAAATTTGCTACAAGAGACACGCTTGTTTATAATGCAAACAAGAGATACGAAGAGCTGACTAAGAAGAGGGATTCTGGTCAAGCGTTAGCAGACGATGAGAAGGAAGAGCTTTCCGTTTTGGAGAAAGTTCCAACAGCGGAAGAGCTTGCACAGCACTACGGCATCACCATTCAAGAACCAAAAAAGAAAACCGCCAAGGCGAAAGCCGAGGCACAACCTGAGAAGCCAAGTGAAACAAAAGAGCAAGTCAAAGAAACAGGTGGGATACCTCCTGAGCAAGGGAAGCCCTCTGAGCCAAAAACAACAGTCGAAGCTAAAGAAGGAACTCCACAGCGGGAAGGTGAAGATAAAAAAGAAGTAACTTCTTTTGCTGAAGCATCCACGCCTGAAGAGGTGGATGCATTCCTTGCCCAGAACGAGGAAGATGCAAAGACTATTACACAGACCAAGCAAAAGAATTCTTTCTTGAGTCAGGCTAGGAAGCAAGCGATTGCCAGAAAGAAGGAGATCAAGGCAGAGGCTACTAAGAAAGCTAAAGAGGAAGCCTCCAAGCCAAAACCCTCCAAGGAGCCTGTGATGGAAGCTCCTGCACCAGAGCCAGAGCCTATTCCAGAGGAAGCACCAAAGGAGCAAGGCGAGCCAAAAGCTCGCAAGCCAAGGGAGAAGAAGCCCTCTGAGCCTATGGGAACCCGTGTGCTTTCAGCGGCTTTCCGTCCCAACAAGGGAAAAAACAAGGGCAAGGTTTTCTATGGAGCATCCCATGTTCAAGCCATGCTCAAGTCTGGTATGTCTTGGATGGAGATCCAGAAGGACTACTCTCACCCCGAACAACGTGAAGGACTTGAGTTTGGATACAAGACCGATACCAAGCCATTTGTAAGCCGAGACAAGGGAGAGCAAGTTGCTAGACTAAGCGGTCAAGCAAACTTAAAAAAGCTGGATGCAGATAAGGCACTTGGATACAAGATGCACAGCAACCATCTTGCTCTTGATGACCATCCTGAAACTTTAAAAAATTTAACTGATCTTCCTATTGCCGCAGGAGCAATGAATATTGCTGAAAAAGGATTGCCATTCAGCGAAAAGGATCACAATGCTGATTTAGTTAAGTCTGCCCAGATTCACAAAGACCTATCAAAGGGAGAATTCAAAGGAGGAACCAACTACTCTGCTTGGTCAAAAGCATTTGAAAAAGCCTTCCCAGATTTCAAGAATTACTCAGAGGATGAGCGTTTTAACTTGTTTAAAGATGGAGAATCTCTTGCCGCTCATAGCGAGTTTTTCAAAAAAGAACCAGAACAGGCTGTTAAGTTCCCCAAGATGTGGTCTGGAAAGACTACAGAGGAAATCAAGAACGAATCCACAGATCGTAGCACTCAGGACATCCGATTCACCAATGATTCTATAGATGAAGATAGAATGGCTCGTAGACTTGAGCCAATTATGAAACAGGCAAAGATTGCCAGCGGAGAGCATTGGGAAGAGGCAATGGAGCAAATCAATAGCAGGGAAGGATATGCCGCCGCATTTATTAACAGTTTGAAAAAGAATGTGAGAGTGTTGTCGCCAGTTGAAACATCTATCCTTCGTCATTCTGTTGCTGAGTCTATGGCAAAGAGGGATTCCGTTGCTCAAAAGCTATATCGTGAAACTGATCCTCGTTTAATTAAGCGATATGATAAAGAGTATTCAGATGCCCAGCGAGACTACGCAGAGTTGTCTGAGCTTTATTCCAGATCCAATAGCGAGGCTGGAAGGGCTTTAGGATTCCTCAGGATGCTCGTGAAGGCCGATTACTCGCTTTTTAGTCTCATCACCAAGGCTAGGGCTGGAAAACGTCGTGGCGGCAAAGGTGATGCGGAACTCACAAAAGAAGAGCGTGATGGTCTTGCAAAGATCAGCGAAGACATTGAAAAAGCAGAAAAAGACTTTGTTGATTCCTTGGAGGCTCAAAAGCTCAAGGAGAACAAACTTGGACTCATCCAGTACCTTGAGTTCTCTAGCAAGCTCATCTCCACCCTTGAAGGAGAGAAGAGTGATGCTAAATCAGAGCTTAATCGTTTTACCACCATGCTTAAAAATAGCCGACAAGATGCAATCAGCATGGGATTAGCAGTTAGGGGAATGGCTAGAAATCTTTCCATACTTCTTAAAACAAAAAACGAGGATAAAATCCTTGATGCCGTCCATGATCGTATCTCAAACATCATGGGAGATACATGGGGCAAGGATCAGACTCTTGACATATTAAACGGAAATGGTGTGTATTTCCACACAACCGAAGAGGGAATTAAGACTCCATTGAAGATAGTAAAGGATCGTTCCGATGCATTTAACAAGCAGTTTGCCAACGCTTTAAAGAAATCTCCCGCCAAGAGGGAATTTATCTTGTCTAAGATGCTGGAAAAGTTCAGCATTGAGGTTCATAACTTGGAGGCTCAAATAAATGGTCATCTAGAAGATGTAGCGATTGATGCTGACCGAATCATAGGAGAACTTGATAATGACTTGCTTTCGTGCGAATAAATTTGCCCAAAGGGACAAAGAAGAACTAGAAGCCGCCAAGAAAGAAATTGGCGAGGTTGGAGGTGATGCAGGGAAGCGTATTGGTGCGGCACTTCGTGTAATGAGAACTGCTATTCAGCATGAAACTGAAAAGCTAAAATCATTGCAGGATAATGCATTAAAATCCCAGAAAAAGAAAGAATCATTCAGGGATAAGGTGAATAACAAAGAAATTTCCGCTTCCAAAAAACAACTTGATTATTACAAGCGTAAAACGGACGCAATGGAGTTAGTAAAATCCCTTCACGAGGAGACCAAAAAACAAGAATATCTTCAGAGGCAGATTGATGAAAGAGCTAATCGTCTTGCTGGCATCCAAAAGGAGCGTGGAGCTAGGTCTGATGTGGCTGGTGAGAAACGCACTCAGCTAAAAGCAAAGCTGGAAGATCTAAATAACCAGATTAAGAAAAAGGGGAAGATTGAGTCTTTGATGAAGCAGAAGGCTGAAGTTGAGCGTCTTATAAAAGAAGGGCCAAAAGAAAAAGAAGCAAAACCAGAAAAACCAGCAAAGTCAGTTAGCCCTGAAGAAGCCGCATTAATTAAAGAGATCTCAGATCTTAACGATCAAAAGAAAAAGCAGGATTGGTACAAAGATGGATTGCGTGAAGCGTCTATTAGAAACTATTCAGCAAGACTTGACAAATCTGCCGCCGAGTATGAACGCAAGTTAGCTGAGAATGATTTCACTTCTAAGCGTACTTATAGAGAACAGGTTAAAACACCTGAAATTCTTGCAAAAGAACGCAAACTTGAAAATCTTAAAAACCAAGCAAGAAAAGCTGTTGAAAAGATTGAATATGAAAACAGAACCAAGGTTCAGAAGGCTTTGGATTTTGCGAATAATCTTAAAAGATTCAGCATCTTGTCTAGCCCAAAATCACTTGGTAAACTATTAGCCGCCAGCTTGGAGGTTGGATTAACAAGAGGATTTACTGAAGGTGCTGGACTTGGACTTCGTTATTTGCCAATTATTTCTCAGATTGCAGATATAGCTCCTACTGAAGGGGGGAGGGCAACCGAAGTTGCTGGAGATGCATCTGCTTACTTCAAGGGTCTTATTCAGGGAAGCAAGGAGTTTAAAAACATCATGTCAGGAGAGGGATCATACCTTGATGTTAAGTTTGGAAAGGATTCTGGCATCCCTGCAAACTGGATGGGAGTTTGTGGAAGATTTCACGAATATATTAAGAATCCCACTAGACTTGCAAACTATGAAATGGCTGTTAATAGGTATTTGAATTGGGCAGAGAGGCAGGGTCTTGATATTAATGATCTTGCTGTTGTGAACGAAGCAGAACAAGCGGCATTTAAATACGCAAATAGGTCAATTTTTAAAGAAGACAGGGCATTTCTTCAGAAATACAACCAATTTATAGATGGACTGGAAAGATCTCCAGATGCCACCTCAAAGACTGTTGCATTTGCACTTAGGCAATCGCTTCCCATTGTTAAAATTCCAACAAACATTATTGTTCAAACATTTGAATATGCTTTTGGATCTGGGCCAGCAACGTACAAAATTATAAAAGCCGTAGTTAATGGAATCGACAAGCTATCTCCAGAGGAGGCTGATGTTATCATGCGTCAGTTAAAAAATGGATCTGTAGGACTTGCAATGATGGCTGTTGGAGCATTATTTGAAGATGAGATTGGTGGAGTTTATGTTAGCGGTGAAGAAAAGGGAGATAAGGAATATGGAACCATTGGAAACATCCCTCGCAACCTTTTGGAAAACCCATTGTTTGCCTGTCTTCAGCTTGGTGCAACTGCACAAAGATATTGGAATCGCCACTTTGATGAAACGGCACCTTGGTATGAGAATGCTGAATCAATTGCAAAGGGGGCGGCTTTAGCATCACTTGGAGTTATTTCAGAAGTTCCATTTCTAAAATCAGTAGAAGATTTTGAAAAAATTGTTAAATCTAGGGAGCGTATTGGAGAATCTGTAGCTGAGATTTATGCTCGACCATACATTCCAGCCGCATTTCAATATGCCGCTGATATGATGGATCTCCAACAACCAATTGACTGGACAAGCTGGCAAGATGTAATCTCGAATATAATGGCCCCAAAACATAACGTAAGAAGCCCTGAGAATCTTTTGGATGTATTTAAACAATCTATTCCTTGGCTAAGAAATGATGTACCACTACGATAATGGCAACTAAAAAAGCAGAAGGAGTTCCAGCATTTCCGCATCCTCCCCTAGAAACAGGGGTGGCTCAATACCCTACGCCCCTAGTTCCAAACTATAACGACAAAAAGGGTGGATGGTCTATCAATGACCAAGGGCATATCATTCTTGTTGAAAAGGTAAGCATTGAAAAGGGAAGTTTTAACCCACAACCTCTTGATGGTTCAGTAACCTACACGGGAAGAGACGCAAACAAATGGCCCTCCTCTTTGTATCTGGTGGCAGAAAAACCAACCCCAGATGGAGAGTTCATATATCGCTATTGGGCTAACGATAGATCCCTTTCATCTCAAGACCTATGGAACTATGGCAAGGATTATAGTGCAAATAATCCATCTTTCCCAATAACCACACGCTCGTACATTGTTCCACGCTCGCAATACTCTCCCGTTGCACTGGGAAGCACAGATCCCGTCTTTGGTGGAACTGAAATAGTTGCACAGCAGAAAATGGTTGAGCTTGCAGAGGATAGCCCTCTCTACTCAAGATATGTGGCTGTTCAGGTAGTGTATGAGTCCATACCGGGGCCAACTCTTTCTGGTGCAAGGATAACGGACAGAGGAGATACGGAGACGATAGTCACTCAAACCGTTGGTGCTGGAACAAATCCAACTTCAGACTCCCTTTTGGTCACACAATCATCTGTTCAGTCTGTTGATTCTGTAAAAAGCACACAAACTACTGGTACTGTAGGGTCATACGCTCAACTTACGACAAAAGCCAATAAGTCTGGCCTCCTTGGTGAAACATCTACCACAGATGACATTGTAGATCCTGCAACAAGTCCAGATCAATTAAGCACAACGATTATTGATTCCTCTGTTGAGGCACTTACCAAAACAAAAAGTAGGAAAAAAACTACTACGGCTACTGGCCCAACATTGCTTTCTGGAAAATCTTATAACCCCGGACTGCAAGGTAAAACTGAAACAAGCGAGTCAATCGTTGCATACGGAACAGTACCAGATTCATTAACAACTTCACTTCTTTCTTCTCAAGTTACTCCGATAGATTTTTATAAAAGCAAAAAAACAAACATCACATCTGTTGGTCAAAATTCTCTTTCTGGTGGGGAAATTAAGTCTGGATTGCTAGGAAAAGTTGTAATTAACGAAACAATAGTTGCGGCTGGATCTCCACCAGATTCTCTAACTGCTTACGATTCATTAACTGGAGCAGTTATTGAATCTAAAGTTACTCCTATAGACGAAGCAAAAAGCAAAAAAACTACCATCACAGCGTTTTCCCCTGCAACGCTTTCTGGTGGCTCCAGAAAGTCTGGCCTTTTGGGAAATATAAATACAGTAGAAAGCATTGTTTCCTATGGTTCAGATCCACTTCATCCTTCCTATGGAACAGATACGTTGGTAGTTGAATCAAGCGTTGTTCCTATTGATGAAACTAAATCAAAGCAAACTGATATAATTTCGTCAGGCCCACTCACACTTAATGGAGCATCTTATGGTGAGTTTGGTTTGATAGGCACTACCGAAGAAATAGTACCAAGCTCATATACATTTACGCCATCTGACACAAAAAACATTAAAGAAGATGTTGTTCCAATAGATGCATCAAAGTCAAAACACGTTAAAAATTCTTATTTGAGTCTAAACACCCTTACGGGGTATCAATATGATGCTGACTTAAACCTAAATGTCACCAATACAAAAATAATTGTTGCTTCAGGAGCATCCCTTTCTACAGAAAATGGATTGTTATCATCAAGGGATGAGCCTATTGATATTTATAAAACAATAAGGATACAGAGTAAAATTACTCAACTTCCTGAAACAAGGACTGAATATAAAACTGGATCATATTCAAGTCCTAACCTTATTACAACATATAACATCACATTTTTAAACACATCCAACGCTGAAACTGTGGTAAAGGTTCAGCCAGTAATGAGGGCAAAAAGAAGCTATGAAACTGTATTTAAATACGAAACATCGTATTCTTATGGCCCGATTACAGAACCATCATACTCGATATTTGATCCATTGGCAGTAAATGTTTATCTTGATAGCTTTTTGTTTCAAGTAAATATACCAGATGCTCTTACTGATGCTTACGGGCCATATACAGTCTATACTCTGCCAAACAATCCAACCTACGGATATATTGGAGATACATTTGCAATAGCGGCTACAACACCAACTGCGACAGAATATATTGGGTACCTAGGATCTTTTAAACTAATCTCTTATCAAGTTGATTATTGGAAGGCAAACATATACAGGACTTCGCAAATCTCTGTTCTTTTAAAATAATATGGCTGAATCAAAATCCTCAATTTCATTTGAGGGGTTTGGCCCCGTAGGATCTCCATCCCCATCATTTGCACAGGGGATTGGAAGGGGTGGGTCGTTTGCTCCAATATGGACGGTTGAACCTAAAATGCCTTCACAATTCCAACCAGTAAGGAAAATTTTAAAGCCATTTGATGCAAACATTTCTTACGCCTCATCAGGTAGCATTGGTTTTTATTTTATACCCGGAACTGTACAAGGAGTTTTACCAGATAATATGTTTGACTATTTTTCATCGTCAACATCAGGACAAGAGTATTTTTACTTGGAGTGTAAATTCACACAAAGCTCTTTGACTTCCTGTAAAATAAAATTTTCTTCTTCTGCCCCATCTGCACAAACAATTATTGAATCTATTCCACCACAAACTCTAAACATAGTTTTTAACATTGTTAATGATGGAATTTGCTACAATTTGATTCAAAGCCCAACAATAATGCTTCAGTCAAATTTGATTTATTCAACATCTTCTGCGTCTTACTATGGATGGACATGGAAATAATTTATGGGATCAACTTATTATTACATAGACAATTTGGGTACAACATACGAGACAACGTATGCAACATATACAACATATACAACAACTGGAGATTTTGGAAATATAGTTGATCCTTTGGTTTTTTCAACTACTCAAATTCCTTATTATACAAACTTTTATTTAGATCCTTATAATGGTATAATAACTAGTTCTCCCACGGCCCTATATTGTCATCACGACACAACAAGCCAAATAATAACAACAGAAGATAACGATTACTCAACTACTTTATTATATACAACATTTTACTCTCAAACAAATACAGATATTGTACAATATAGAAGTATAACTTATTTTGGAATGTTTACTGGAATTTACCCAAATTTTAATGGATACCAAAGTGACTTATTTACAGTTTCATCATATTCATTTGTTCAAACTCTAGAGTATTCCGCTACTGGTGAATTTGTCGGCGAGGTTGCTAGTGATACATACTCCGAAACATATATATCATCATATACAGAATATGATCGACCAACATCTGGAACATATATTGCACACACAATACAATCAACAATATATGGGGAAGATATAGGTTATAATTATTTTGCACTTCTTCCAAATGTAAGCGAAGTTTTAAACGGTAACATTACAGGAAAACAAACATTATTTGAATCAAATGATTTGTCGGGAAATTTTTACAAGAGAACATATTCAACATCACAATACGACATTACTTCAACATCAACTACCAATGCAAACACGCTAACATTTTATGTGGTTACTGGCCCTGTTCAGGGAATAATTCAATCAAGCGAATCGTTTTTTGATGCAGGTTCATATTATGCTGGTGAAATGCCAACATTCATTCAAGCATACGGAGATGCAACATACTCAACAACGTACATTGAAAAACCTGCATACCAGTTTTTTGATAGTAGCAATACTAAATATGCATCACTTGTTGGATTTCCAGACTCCAGATTATTTGATGCTAATTGGGGACAAATTGAAGACTTGCCAGCAGTAACCCTTAATGGGATTGTCGGTGCGGCTCCAGAACCATATTATAATAGCCACGCATTCTCATACAACAATAGTAGTGGAATACAATACTCTATAAATCAAAACTTTCCAAATAGATTGGATTATGACACTTATTATTATTATTTAACCACCTTGCATGATTATTACAGCTATATAACATCTTCAATGCAAATGAAGTATAGTGTCGCAACAACTGAATCAGGTACTATCAACTCTGGATTTGATGGAGGGCCGTATGGGAATGTATTGGTATTTAATAATACACACTTAAGCTTATCTTTTAATGGTTATTTGGGTGCTACTTATTATTATGATATAAGCGGATCTAGTGGAACTTCAAAAACAATTTTGTATAATGGAGCAAGCAGTATGCCGTATGACCAAAATCGTTCTGCCGTTTATCTTTTTAACGGCAATTCAAATTTTTATTTAGCTGTTTCAAATGATCCGAAATGGGTTATAAACACAGCCAGCGTACCAATCTACTACTAATGTTAGCAATTACAGTTTCAGCCACCAAGGGCTTTCTTCATGCTTGGTTACAATGCCTTCGTGGAATCTCTTCTTCCTGCTCCCATCACAAGGAGGCTCATTTCATATTCTGCACCGACGAAAGCAAGGATGCTGAATTTGCGGCAGAAATGGCAAAGAAAGAGCTTCCCGAAGGGTGGAAGATCAGCGTGTTGAAGTTCCCATTCGATAAAGACGAGAAAGACTACAAGCAGGATGCTCAAATACGGATAGCAAAACTACAAGGGGCTGGATTTGCTTTTGCCAGAAAGCTACGGGCCGATCTATGCCTATGCGTGGAAAGCGACACAATCCTGCCCGCCAATGCCATGAGGATGATGGAATGGACTCTCCAAATGCCAGATGCAGACGGAAACCCATACTATGACATAGCCGCTTGCACATACCCCAACGGATTGTTTCTTGGAGGGTTTGGAACTCCCCAAAGCCAAATCGCTGAAGATTTCCTTCCAAGCGAGCGAAAAATGAAACCCAGAATCAAATTGGTCTTGGAAAATTGCGAGAAAAGGATGAGGGAAAATCCATCAGAAAAGGAAGCAAAAAGAATGGCTAGGATTCGTGATCGGATTAAAAAGTCATGCCCCCCGGATGGCAATATATGGGAAATTAACGCAAAATATGGGTGGAGACGAAGGGGGTGGATGGAATTTGCCTATCCCGGCATCGGAGAGGGATCTATTGTTCCTTCTGATTGGTGCGGATTGGGATGCACCCTGTTATCTAAAAAAGCACTCCAGTTGGCAGACTTCAACGGATATGAAGGTAAGGGAACCCAAGACTTGTTCTTGTGCTGGAACAGATGGCATCCCGCTGGCCTTAAAATAGCCTGTGTTCCCCATGCCCCATGCGATCACATAAAGAGGCAACCAGATGGAAAGATTATTCACTACAGATCATACCATGAGCAAGTTGGTGAATGCCGAGGACATCTGAGAGTTAGGCAACAACCATTTATTCCCCTTTGACATAATTCACTAAATGCAATACAAGATGTTGCATTGAAATGAATGTAGCGATTTCTTATTACGACGGAGATGTTTTGCAGATGAGGCGTTGGGCCTCTCATGTGTCAAAATTAGGATCTTATAAAAACCACAAAATCATTATTGCTCCAGCTCACGGGGCAAGCACTGATGGAGTGAAGGATGTTCTTGAGTCATGCTTTGGCGGGGTTATTGTGGAGGCTTGCAATCATACGCAAACTGGATGGCCTTTAAGTTGCAATCTTGCATTTGAACAAGTTGCTTGGCTTTCATTCAATAAGCTCAAAACATCTTTCTTGTGGATGGAGCCAGATGCAGTTCCATTGAAGGCAAGTTGGATTGATGATATTGAATCAGCTTATTTGGCCTGTGGAAAACCATTCATGGGTGACTTTGTAGGTATTTCTGGAGTGATGCCTAATGGAGTAGATCACATGAGCGGAATTGCAGTGTATCATTGGAATATGCCTTCCTTGGCCCCATCAATATTTAACAATGAGCAACTTGCTTGGGATATTGCATCAGCACGTCATGTTGTTCACCAAATGTCTAGAACTAATTTAATTCATCACGATTGGGTTCCGACGAAACAATGGCGTAGGGATGTGGTAACTTCAGATTGCGTTAAGGAAGGTGCTGTAATATACCACCCAGATAAGAAGGGTGTTCTTTTTAACGATGGTTTATCTCCGAATGGTACGCAGGGAGATCCTGCGGCAGGTGGCTCCTGTGAGAGCAGTCCTCATGAAACAAAGGAAACCATAATTGATCAAGGCACCCCAGAGTCAGTAGAGATAGCAATTAAAAAAGCTATTGATGTGCTTTCGTTCCACTCAAACCTAGATGAAAAAAACAAAAAGAAAATCAGCAAGTGGCTCGTTGAAGCCAACCTCACCAAAGCCAAGAGTCCCAAGCAGTCTCGAAAGAAAGTTCGATCTTCTTTGGGCAAGCGTGGAAGGCCCAAGTCTGGAAGTGGAGTACAGGTTCCACCCGACTCGGAAGTGGCGAGCTGATTACGCTCATCACGAATCCCGCACTTTTATAGAGATTGAAGGAGGTGCTTGGGGCGGTCGCCATGCAAGAGGTGGTGGATTTCTTAAAGACGCAGAGAAGTATTGGGAAGCCGCTAAACTAGGGTGGCGTTTGGTAAGGTGGACTTCTCCTCTTATTACTCAAGAAAACTGCAAGATATTAAAAGAAATGTTAAAATCAAGTTGACTGATTTAACTAAGTTATAGTAGTTGAGTTTAAGCGTATCTGGATTCGCAACCAGAATTTAGGCGTAGGAGGTTTCGCCTCTCCCAAAAGCAAGACAAAGCACAACGCTTTGTTATAACAAAAACAAAACAAACTTACTTTATATACTACTATGGCTATCGCCTGTTCTACAGTTAATGACCTTTTCCAGCGTGAAACTGGTCGTTTCAGCGTTGACATTCAGCAACGCTATCAAGTCGAGTCCCCTTGGGGCCGTCTAACCCGTGTTGGCAAGTTCCCCCTCGGAATGGGTACTTCGCTCAACGAAATCACTGTTGAGCGTGTTCTCTCTGGCTCTTTTGAGTCCGATTGGAGCAACGTTTCTACTTCCAATGGCACCTCTTCTTCGGGTTGCGTCCCTGCTACTAACGATCTCCAGTTCGGTGAGAGCGTTCGTAACTGGAACCTCCAGACCAAGAGCTATCAGACACCTTGCATCTGCTTGGACGATCTGAAGACCTCGTTCCAAATCGAGTCTCAGGTTTCCAAGACGGTTGAACAGCTCACCCAGCTGACCAAGACGGTTCTTGATAACCGCCGCCGTCAGGAGTATCTCCGTCTGGTTCCCAAGATTCAGGCTGGATACAACACTGAGTACAGCGGTGCGTTGAACACCGTTCCAGTTCCTACCACCCAGCTCTCACAGGATCAGCTTGATGTTGTCCGTGTTCAGCTCATCCGTGATGGTGCTGGTCATAACCCGCTCGGTCGTGAGAATGGTGCCGCAGTCCTCGGACTGATCACCAGCCCCGAGACCAGCCGTCAGCTCCTCCGCAACAACTCTGACCTCCGTCAGGATATTCGCTATGCGATGCCCTCGGAGCTTGTTCAGCCCCTTGGTGTGGATCGTAGCTTCGGTGGATACTATCACCTCGCTGATTTCGAGGTGCCTCGTTTCACCTACTCTGGCGGTGCATATACCCAGATCTATCCCTTCGTTCAGACCATCACCAATGGTCAGAGCGTCTGGACTCCGAATCCTGCGTACAATGTTGCTCCGATTGAGGCCGCATACATCTTCCACCCCGATGTGTATGAGGAAGCAGTCCAGCAGGTTGGCCCCAACATCCCCGGAGCCGCCTTCGAGGATTATCCGTATTACTACAGCGGTCAGTTCTTCTGGCTGAACATCCGTGATACGGTGAATAACCCTCTCGGCAAGATCGGGCGTTGGCTCGCAATCTTCCAGAGCGGAAGCCGCCCGCTCCAGCCTTGGCTGGGTCGTGTTATCCTGCACAAGCGTTGCCCCAACGACTTCGTTGCCGCCGCTTGCACGAACAGCTAATCTCTGATTAGTTCAAGAAAGCCCCACTGGAGAAATCTAGTGGGGCTTTTCTTTTTTATGTTGACCAAATTTTTAATATGAACTAATTAACTAATGATATGGCTTTACTATTTACTATTCCTAAAGATTATTCCGCTCCAGAGGGAGTTAAAGAAGGTAAGGAGTTTTCCGAAATTGCAACCTTCAAGTTTGATGGTAAGGACATGATGCTTCTTACTATTGGACAGGACAAAACACCCATCCTTAACAGGGACGTAAAGGAAGAAAAGGCTGAGAAGCCTAAAGGTGCAAAGGATGCAATTAAAGAGCAACTTGGTGCAATGGAAGACAAGAAGGGAAAGTCTTCCATGGAAGACAGCGAAACACCAGAAGAGGAAGCATCCCCAGAAGAGGAGATGGATTAATCTATGAGCAGAGAATTTAATCCCGTAGTTTCAAGCACATCAGATGGTGAAGACATTACACTATGTCGCATCCTTGAATCTGTTGCTCCAAATGGATCTCTTGCCGCAGGGTTTAGGATTCCTCCCTACGACGAGGTTACATTTGACA
>Ga0208250_1000210_pt1 | contig 19952 bp, 25 predicted proteins | sample CryBogCBE18Aug09_FD_184557 | JGI IMG/M metagenome (GOLD analysis project Ga0208250, IMG submission 184557) | Freshwater microbial communities from Crystal Bog, Wisconsin, USA - CBE18Aug09 (SPAdes) (version 2) | ecosystem: Environmental > Aquatic > Freshwater > Lake | place: Crystal Bog... | reverse complement strand
ACAGGGTAGGTGTCGCAGCGCGTACAGATGCGGCAGTAATAAAGTCGGCTCCGAAGGGCAGACGACTTCCCGACATCCCCATACGTGGGGGTTAGGGGGGTCTTTGTCTCACCAAAGGGCAGGGGGTATGAAGAAAAGATTCTGATGCTTTTTTTTTTATTGTTATCGTTAACATTGAAACGCGGTCCGACGCGAAGCGTTGGAAACTCTGGGAGGAGTCGTGGCGAAGAGAATCCTTAGCGAACAGGCTGTCATCGAGATCCGTGAGGCTGCGGCATTACGCTGGAGCCTGTCTAACAAACTATTGGCTGCCAAATACGGTGTTGCGCCTGACACCATCAAGAACGTCATCCATAACGAAATCTGTAAGCGGTCCGAGCGCCGTCGTTTGGAACGCGCTAAGGCATCCGCGTGAGTTGGGGCGCCCGCAGTAAGTTTCGCAACAAACCGACCGTCGTGGACGGCAAACGGTTCATGTCGAAACTGGAGGCTGAACGGTATCGTCAGCTCGTGCGGATGCGGGACGAGGGGTTGATCGCCAGTTTCGAGTGCCAGCCGAAGTTTGAGTTGATCGCGGGTATCCGCTACATAGCGGATTTCAAGATCTGGTGGCTGGACGGTCGCATATCGGTGGAGGACGTCAAGGGGGTGGAAACCGAGGCGTTCAAATTGAAGCACAAGATCTGGAATTCACTGTACAGCGAAATTTACGGGCCGCTCCAGATCATTCGTCAAAAGGACGTCAAGAAATGCTCGTCAACGACTTAGAAATCAGTCAACGCGTCGCCGAAACAGGTCGTGCGCTCACCGAACTGGTGGGCATCCTGCACAATAACCTTGAACCAGCCGTACAAATGAACCTAAATACGCTCGCAAACGGTGGGCGCATTTTGGTTTGTGGCAACGGTGGATCGGCTGCCCAGGCACAGCACTTGGTCGCCGAACTGGTGGTGCGTTTCGAGACCGACCGTCGCGCCCTGAACGCAATTGCTCTGACTGCGGACACCTCGATCCTGACCGCGTGCGGCAACGATTACGGGTACGACAAGGTGTTTGCACGCCAGATTGAGGCGCTTGGCACCTCGGGCGATACCCTGATCGCGTTTTCGACGTCGGGTAAATCAAAGAACATCAAAGAGGCAATCCACGCGGCCCACAAAAAGGGGATGCGAATTTTGGGCATCAGCGGTCGTAAGGGCATGAATGCTCTGTGCGAGATCGACATCATTTGCCCTGGCGAATCGACGGCGGTGATTCAGGAAATGCACATGGTGGTTACCCACATGTTGTGTGCCTGCATTGAGAAGGGCGTGCCGAAATGACGCCGGCGGAAATCCTCAACAACATCGTGCAAACCCGCATCATGGTCATCGGTGACCCGATGTTTGACATCTACCACCACGGGACGGCGAGCCGGATTAGCCCGGAAGCGCCCGTCCCCGTGTTCGTGGAAGCCGCTACCGAATCCCGGGCCGGTGGGGCCGCGAACGTGGTTCACCAGCTTAAGGCGTTGGGCGTTCAGACCGATACGTTCTTCCCGAAGCAGCCGTGGACCGAAAAACACCGCTACATGGTGGGCAATCACCAGTTGCTGCGGGTTGACAAGGACTTGATCAAGCGCCCGACGTCGCTGCCCGACCTGTCGGGCTTGGATGCGGTCATCCTGAGCGACTACGGCAAAGGCTGGCTGACGTACGACCTGTGTCGACACGTCATCGAGGAATGCCAGCGGCAGGACACGGCGGTCATCGTGGATCCAAAAGGCACGGGTTGGGCCAAGTACAAAGGCTGTTCGATCATCTGCCCCAACGAGGTGGAAGCCCGTCACCACGAGGTGCACGACTTTGACACAGTACTGTTCAAGGAAGGCGCCGCGGGGATGCGCCTGAAGCAGTACGACAAGACGTATCACATCCCGGCGACCGCGAAGGCTGTTTATGACGTCACCGGGGCCGGGGATACGGTCGTGGCGGTTTTGGCAGCCGCTGTGGCGGCGACCGCTCCGATGCACGAGGCAGCGATCATGGCGAACACGGCGGCGGGGTACGTCGTGGGCATCCCGGGGACGGCAGTCTGCTCCTGGGAAAAATTGAGGGACCTGACATGCAAATCGGATTCGTAAACGGCTGTTTTGACGAACTGCACGAGGGCCATCGGCTCATGCTCGCCGAATGCCTAGCGAACTGCGAGTACCTGGTCATCGCGCTCAATAGCGACCGCTGGATCCGTAAGAAGAAAGGCCCTGGCCGTCCGTCGCAGGACTGGCGGATGCGTATGTGGGCGATCTACGACTGGCACGTTGACCTGCGGATGACAAACCGGGGTGAAGTGACCCCCATTGCGGTGGTGCCGTTCGAGGGCGACGATCAAGGCCTCCTGATGCACATACGCCCGAACATCCTGTTCAAAGGGTACGACCACAGCAACCTGCCGATCTTTTATCGCAAGGTGGGGTGGAAAAAATTACCGGATGGTGAGAAGATCTTTGAAGGTCCGAAAATCCATCAGTGTCAACACTTGCCGGGTTTTAGTACCACCGCCATTTTGGAGCAGCGCAATGCAAAAGCCGAAAGGGTCGTACCCGACGCACAAGATTTGCCCGGCTGACTGGCGCGATACGCCAATCATCACCGGCGACTACGACCTTGATGCGACCATTATGCACCGCAACAACAAGGACTTGCCGCATCGGCTGGAACTGTACACGCGGCGCACGAAATCACCGTACGGCGCCCTGAGCGCCTACAACGCGATTCAGAACTACCACGGAGATACCTGATATGTCCGCTGACAGCGCACACAAGTTCAAGCCGGGAATGGCTAAGAAGGCACCGAAGGGTAAGGGCGTGCAGACCGAAACGCCGAAGCTCAAGGGGCCGATGGGATACGAAAAGCCATCCGCGAACAAGACCCGCAGCTGATCGACTGGCTGTGGGGCGACCCGTGCCAGGACGATGACGAGACCGTAGCCGTCCTGTTTATGGATTACATGGTAGAGGGAGAAAACGATGATGAAGGGGGGGAGTCGTGAATGTACACGCCTATAAAAAGGTTGACATTGATTCGCTGAAGCCGTGGGAAAACAATCCCCGGACGCATTCGGCGGCGCAGATTGAGCAGATCCGGCGGTCGATCCGCGAGTTCGGGTTCACGAACCCCGTCCTCGTCGACGAAACCGGGCGCCTCGTGGCCGGACACGGCCGCGTGTTGGCCGCGAAGGCCGAGGGCCTAGCGGAGCTACCGGCCATCGAGCTTAACGGGCTGTCCGAGGCTCAGAAGCGCGCGTTGGTAATCGCCGACAACCAGATCGCCACGAACGCGGGCTGGGATGAAAATCTATTGCGGTTGGAACTGGACACGCTGAAGGACGACGAATTTGATCTGTCCATCGTCGGCTTTACCGACGAAGAACTGGAACGGCTTCTGGCCGATCCGCTGGAAGAAGGGTTAACCGACCCAGACGACACGCCAGAACCGCCGGTTGATCCGGTTACGGTGCTGGGCGACGTTTGGGTTATGGGCGACCACCGGCTGATGTGCGGCGACAGCACAAGCACCGCCGACATGGACCGCCTCGTCGACCGCCGACCCGTCGACATGTGGCTGACCGATCCCCCGTACAACGTCGCCTACGAGGGCAAGACGAAGGACGCCCTGCGGATCGAGAACGACTGCATGGCCGACGAGCGGTTCCGCGCGTTCCTTCGCGACGCCTGCATGACCGCGGACACCGCGATGAAGCCGGGCGCCGTTTTCTACATCTGGCACTCGGACAGCGAGGGCTTCAACTTCCGCGGCGCCTGCCGGGACGCCAACTGGCGCGTCCGGCAGTGCCTGATATGGAAGAAGCAGACGCTGGTCATGGGCCGCCAGGACTATCACTGCAAACACGAGCCCTGCCTGTACGGGTGGAAGGACGGCGCCGGCCACCTCTGGGCGGCCGACCGCAAGCAGACGACGGTGCTCGAATTCGACCGGCCATCGCGGAGTACTGACCACCCGACGATGAAGCCCGTCGCGCTGTTCGAGTACCAGATGCTCAACAACACGAAGGGCGGCGACATCGTTCTTGACAGCTTCGGCGGCAGCGGCACCACGCTGATCGCCGCCGAGAAGAACGGCCGCGTGGCGCGCGTCATGGAACTCGACCCGCGGTACGTCGACGTCATCGTCACGCGCTGGCAGGATTTCACCGGCAAGCAAGCGACGCTGGAAAGCGATGGCCTTACATTTGACGAAATAGCGGGAGAACGGCGTGGCCAATAAATCGCACAAGCCAGACGATCGGAGCCGCGCCGAAGTTGAAGCTTATGCTGCGGTCGGCGTTCCTCATCACGATCTGTGCAAGATCATTGGCATAAGCATAAAAACGCTTTTGAAATATTACCGATCTGAGCTAGATACGGGGAAAGCAAAAGCAAACGCCCAGGTCGCGAAGTCGTTGTTTAAGCAAGCAATGGATGGCAACACATCCGCAGCGATATTTTGGTTAAAAGCGCAAGCTGGATGGACGGAAAAACAAGTTATCGAACGTCTTGATATTCACAAGATGGAGATTTTAGATGCCGGGTCACTCGAACAGCGACTCAACCGCGCACTCGTTGGACGGTCTGCGTTCGAAGATCCTCGCACTACCGTTCAGTGACGTATTGCCGGCGTGGGACGCGTTAGACGACCGCGGCCGAGATAAGTCGGCCATGCGGTGGCTGGCGACGGCTGACCGCTACTATCTACTCGTCAAGCTGCTGGGCCGCACCGATGCCTGGCACCCGTGGCTGTACGCTCGATGCCGTGAGGTCGAAGCAGCGCCTGATGGTCATCTAGACCTGTGGGCGCGTGAGCATTACAAGTCAACCATCATTACGTTTGCGGGCATCATCCAGACGATCCTGATGGATCCTGAGATTACGGTCGGCATCTTCAGCCACACCAAGCCGATCGCCAAGGCGTTCTTGGCCCAGATCAAGCGTGAGCTGGAGAACAACCGGCTACTACAGGCCCTGTTCCCCGAGATTTTGTACGCCAACCCGTCAGCCGAGTCGCCCGCGTGGTCGCTCGATGGCGGCATCATCGTCAAGCGCAACAGCAACAGCAAAGAAGCCACGGTTGAGGCGCACGGCCTCGTGGACGGTCAGCCGACATCCCGGCACTTCAAACTGCGGGTGTACGATGACGTCGTGACCTTGGAGTCTGTCAGCACGCCCGAGCAGATCCAAAAGACTACCGAGGCGTGGTCCATGTCCGACAACCTCGGGTCGTTGGGCGGCAAGGTCTGGCATATCGGGACGCGATACAGCTTTGCCGACACCTACCAGCACATTATGGGCACGGGCGCGGTCAAGTGTCGCGTCTACCCGGCCACCCATGACGGCACCAAAGACGGGCGGCCGGTCCTGTTCAACCAGTCCGAGTGGGACAGGCGCGTCAAGACGCAGTTAGAGTCCACCATCGCCACCCAGATGCTTCAGAACCCGTTGGCAGGGTCGCAGCGGTGGTTCGACCCGGATGACCTACAGATCTACCAGGCACGTCCGGAATCGCTCATGGTTTACATCATGATCGACCCGGCTCGGTCCAAGAAGAAGGGCAGCGCGAATACGGCAATGGCGGTCGTGGGCATTGACTTCCAAGGTAACAAGTACCTTTTGGACGGCTTTGACCACAAGATGGACTTGCTGGAGCGCTGGTCCAACATGCGTAACCTGTGGGCTAAGTGGCGGTCGGCACCGGGCGTCATCGGCGTCAAGGTGGGTTACGAGCGGTATGGCGCCATCGCCGACATGGACTATTTTCAAGAGCGCATTCGGGTCGAGAACGTCCAAGGCTTGGACATTGAGGAACTGGAGTGGCCTGCCGAAGGGCCGGGGTCGAAGGACGATCGCGTCCAACGACTGCTGCCCGACATCCGTGGCCACAATTTCCACCTACCGTACGAGCCCGCCGATGGCGACCCGGACCTGACCGATCAGCAGAAGCGCATGATCGCGTCCGGCTACGACTACCGGATCGCAAAGCCCATCATCCAGCGCGACGAGAACGGCCAACTGTACAACCTCGCAGAACGGTTTAGAATGCAGGTGGGGTATTACCCGTTCGCCGGCCTCAAGGACTTAATTGACGCTGTATCGCGCATCTACGACCTTGACCCAAGACCGCCTGAGTTCATTGATTCCAACATCTTGGAACCGGAGCTGCTGTGAGACTTGACCTGACCGACAACCAGATCCGTAACCTGCTCCGCACGGTGGATCGTATCGCTGACGGTCGGGGACATCTCACCACGGTTGAGGCGGGCCAGATCCGACGTCTGGCCGGTGAGCTGCAAGAGCTGCGCTCCCGTGAAGCCGTCACGCGTCATTTGTCCAACCTTGAAGGCACCTACTAATGGCACGCAGCACAGTCCCGGCCAGTCTTGGCTTACCCGTCACCAGTCGGGTATTCAGTTGGAACGAGATGTGCCGACGCGCATGGGGTAGCGAGTTCAGCGCGCCCGATCACCGAGTTTACGAATGGTCAAACGGGCGAGGGTTTGACAGCACCGACCGTGGCACGACGGGGTTCTACACGCCCGACGTCCGCGACATCCTCACCGAAGCCGGGTACGCGATCCAGATGGAGCCGCCTGCCGATTCGGTTGGCGACCCGATCCTCCGAGAGTAACCCATGCCAAAGATTTCCCAATTCCCATCGGGCGGCGTTGCCCAGAATACCGACCTGATCCCGGTTGTCCGCAATGGTGGCGACTACACGATCACGGGTTACAACCTCGCGGCGCTGGCATCCTACGGTCAGGCGTACACCGGCACGTTCACGGCCACGGCTGGCCAGACGGTGTTCACGCTGCCCGCGTCACCCGGCTCGTTGGCTAACCTTGCCATTAGCGTTGACGGCGCCGTCATGGTGCCTGGCACCGACTACACATGGACGACCCCGACGACACTGACGTTCACTTCCGGCCTGTCCAACGGCCAGACGGTGCTGTATCGGTACACGACGAGCGTGCCAGTCGGCACGGCTATCGCGGGTGGCGTCAACGGGCAGCTGCTGTACAACAATAGCGGCGTGGTGAACGGTTTCAGCATGTCAGGTGATGTCACGGTCGTACCCACGACGGGCGTGGCGACGGTCAACGCACCGGGTACGCATATCACCTACACCCAAGGCGGCACGGGCGCGACATCGAGGACGGTGACGAGTAAGTTGCAGGAGAGCGTCAGCGTCTTGGACTTTGGTGCGGATCCGACGGGAACGACGGATAGTACGACCGCGATTCAAAACGCGATGACTGCAGGCGCTAACGGCGAAGTCATCGTTCCTTATGGAACTTACAAAATTTCGACCGGCCCAATCACAGTTCCAACCGGCACGAGTGTACGCTTTTTGGGAAGCGCAAAATTTATGCATTACGGCAGCGGTGACTGTTTGTCGCTGCAGTCAGTCAAAGACGTTTCGCTATATCGTCCTTACGTTGATCTTACCAATGCCGGGGCATCGGCCAAAGGCATCGCCATTCGTGGTGGCTGGTACGTCAATTTCTATGCTCCGCGTGTAGTCGGAGGCAATGCTGGACAATCTGGTATTTACCTTGAAACATCAGCATCGGCGGGCGCAAATTACGGCGCTTACATGATTGAGATCCACAACCCAGATCTGGGCAATAACAACGGCACGGGCGTTCTTGGGTACGGCATACAGACGGCGCAGACCGCCAGCGATACGTACAGCGTAACAATGTTAAACGTATACGGTGGATGGGCAAAAAATTGCACCTATGGGATGTATTTGCGAAACACCGTTGGATTCAAAATTCATGGATGGACGCATGACACCGGAACTGATTGCATTAACATAGACAATTCATCCGACGGTGTTTTAAGTCCCGGAGAACTCGGACCAGCAACCGGTTATGGAATTAATTGGGGTTCAGGGTGTGTGGGGATGTATTTAATTGCCCCAAACATAGCTGGCGTAACTCCGACTCTTGGTTTCCAGAACAACTCATCTTTTACGCCTGATTACTGGAATCAAGGCGTTTTGCGGCTATATGGTTCTCGCAGCGATCAAACGTATTATGCAACTCTAGAATCAAATTATTCGTATGGACAGTCTTTTATTATTCGACATAAAGGTAGTTCAAGCGAAACAATAATTTTCGAAGCAGGAGAAGCGGCAGGTACGACTGTTCGCGGTACTATTTCAAGTGGCGGAGTCGTCAAGCTATCTGGAAAAAGCCTGTTCTGCCCGAAGCGATTCGGATCGACGTATGGCGCGACGATTGCCATTGATGCGTCGACCGGAATGCAGTTTGACATCAGCGTCACAAACGGAACGGCGTTTGCGATTTCAAACCCGACAAACGTATTAGGAGACGGGCAAACCATTACGATTACTGTTCGGAATACATCTGGCGGGGTGATGGGGGCGATCACTTGGGACACGCTGTACAAACTCGCAGCGTGGACAAACCCTGCAAACGCGAACAGCCGATCCATCACGTTCAAGTGGAACACAACCAATTGGGTTGAGATCGCTCGAACACCAGCTGATGTTCCGAACTAAGGACACCCCATGACAGCCTCATACAACCTATTGCCATGATCCACGCCGACTTCAACACCGTCCTCGAGGCGGGCGACCCCGAGGAGCTGACGCAGCTCGAGCTGGCCCAGAAGGTCGGTGACGCGCTCAACAGGGCGTATCCGAATCACCCGTGGGTAATCGGCTTCCAAGGCGGCGGCATCGTCGTGCGACACCTTGCCATCGCGGGTGCGGTCGCCAACACATTGGGCAAGGAAGGGTTCAGCAGCCTCCTCCCGAAGAACAAACTGGGGACGCCGGACGAGATCCGCGAATCCTGCATACGTTTCGGCGGCGAGCTGCTCGAAGCGTTCGATTTACCGCGCGGGGCATGGGACGGTCGGGAGCCAACGGTGCCTAAAGCATGGCGCTATAAACAAACGAGCAACTTCACATGACCGACAGCACCCAATGGCGTCCGCAACCGCCGAGCATCAAAGACCCGCCGGCGGGTGACGTGCATCTTGACTATATGGCGAACGAGCAGGACGGCGAAGGCATCATGCCCGAGCAAGTCAGTCCCGAGGATCAGTACGACGATTTTGACCCTGAGCAACCGAACTGGAAGCGTCGGGCGCAAGACGCGTATCGGTTCAGCACGTCATTCGTCGACACGAACTACCGCGGTGCCTGGGACAACTCCATTAAGGCGTTTAACAACCAGCACCCGTCGGACAGCAAGTACAACAGCGAAATATTCCGCAAGCGGTCCAACATCTTTGTGCCCAAGACCAGGGCGATCATCCGCAAGAACGAAGCGGCTGCGGCAGCGGCATTTTTCAGCAACCTCGACCGCATCTCAGTCTCGCCGGTCAACGGCAATGACGAGGTAGAGCGCGTATCGGCTGACGTCATGCAGCAGCTGCTCCAGTATCGGCTTACCAAGTCGATCCCGTGGTTTCAGGTGTGCATGGGCGGTCTACAGGACGCGCAGGTTCAAGGCGCGTGCGTGGCTCACGTCCATTGGCGCTATGCCATGCGGAAGGATGCCAAGGGCAAGCTGATTCGGTCGGACGATAAGCCGTGCATTGACCTCATCCCAATTGAGAATTTCCGGTTCGACCCGTCTGCCAACTGGACCGACCCGGTCAACAGCAGCCCGTACATCATCCACATCATCCCGATGTACGCGGTGGACGTGAAGCAGCGCATGGAGCGTCCCGATCCGAAGGGGCGCCAGTGGAAAAAGTACCCCGACAGCGCCTTGATCTCGCCGATGACCGATGACAGCACCCGTCGCGCACGTACGGGCGTCGCTCAGGATCCCCACATGGAGCGTCGCACGATCAGCGATTACGACATCGTTTGGGTGCATCGCCATATCCATCGTTGGAACGGCACCGACTACCAATTCTGGACGCTCAACAGCGACAAGATGCTGACCGATCCGGAGCCTTTGGATGCCACCGTGTTTCACGGCAAGCGCCCGTACGTGTTCGGCGTCGCCAACGTGGAAACGCACCGACCGATACCGTCAACGATCCCGCAAATGGTGAAGGGGCTGCAGGATGAAATCAACGAAATTAAGAACAGCCGTCTCGACAATGTTAAATTCGTACTCAACAAAGGTTATTTTGCCAAGCGTGGTAAAAACGTCGACCTTCCCGCCCTTGTCCGGAACGTACCGGGACGCGTCGTTCTCATGGACGACCCCGCGACCGACGTTGTGGAAAACACTTGGCCCGACATAACCGCATCGGCCTACGCTGAAGAAGATCGGAACAACGCCAACTTTGACGAGCTGGTGGGCAACTTCAGCGCCGCATCCGTCAGCACCCAGCGCAGCCCGCGCGAACCTGCCAGGGCGATGACGCTGCTTCAGGCGCCCGCCAACCTACTGACCGACTACATGCTGATGACGTACTGCGAGACGTTCATCGCGCCCGTCCTGCGCCAACTGGTGCTGCTCGAGCAGCATTACGAAACCGATCATACGGTCTTGGAGATCGCCGGCAAGAAGTCCAAGCAGTTCCAGAAGTTCGGCATGGACAAGGTCACCGACGATATGCTTGAGCGCGAGATGACGGTCAACGTCAACGTCGGCATGGGCAACACCGACCCGGTGACCAAGATGCAGAAGTTCCTGTCCGGCATCATGGCATTTGCCAAGATCAGCCTGAAGCCGCCGCCGGGCGTCAACCTTGAGGAAGTGTTCAAGGAAGTCATGGCGCTGTCGGGTTACAGTGACGGCGAGCGGTTCAGCATGGGCAACGATCCTGAGAAGGCCGCGCAGGCAATGCAGCTCAAGCAGCTTCAGATGAAGTTGCAGCAGCTCATGATAGAGCGCCGCGACAAGTCCGAGGCGAATCAGGTCAAGCGCGAGACGGCGACTCAGTCCAACATCGTCAAGCTGCTGCTGGCCGACAAGGAAGATCAGCACGAGAACATCAAGCTGTACGCCGGCCATCTGGCCGCCAAGGATCAGGCCGAGCATCAGGCGCAGTTGCAGGCGCAGCAGGCCGCCATGCAGCCGCAACAGGCACCGAAACCGGCATAAGGAGAGGGTATGCCACGACACATAGACCCAGACGAGCCGCTGGTCCGTACAGCGGTCTTTGGTAAGCAGGTTGAGGACTTTTTGACGTCCGATATCGGTGATTACCTGCTCCAAAAGGCCAAACACGACGAGCAGACGGCCATTGAGGAGCTAATTTCGGGTGTCGGCGTCCTTGAGGACCGCCAGATTCGCGAGATTCGCAGTCGGATCTACTGGGCGCGCAATTTCACGCAATGGCTAGGCCATGCCGTGGACATGGGGCGACAATCTCTGGAAATGCTGAAGGAGGATGAATAATGGCTGAACAAATGACCGATGAAGAAGCCCGCGCCAAGCGTGAGGCCGAAGCTCGAGCTGCCAACAAACAGCGCAACGACGAGCGTCTGGAGCGTCTAAACGCCATCGCCAACCAGGCTGACGAGAAAAAGTCGGCTGACGGCATGGAAGATCTGGAAGACGAGGCGTGGACCGAGCAGGGCCCCCGCCGCGAACGCGAGACTGAGCAGGATGACGGCACGATTGTGGCCGAAGCCGAGCAGCAGGACCGCGATCTGGACGAAGCCCGCGCTGCCGGCGCTGACGACGTCCGTGTCACCAACGGCGAGACCTACTACCGCCTGATCGTCAACGGTCAGGAGCGGTGGCTGACGCTCCAGCAGCTGCGCGAGAACGCTTCAAAAGTCTCCGCAGCGGACGAATACTTGCGTTCGGCTAAGGAACTTGTTAAAAATAACCTCACCGCTGCTCCATCCCACAGGGACGAGCCGGCGAGCACGGATCGAGGCCGTGTGCGCGAACTGCTCAACCGCGCGATTATGGGTGAGCAAGAGGCGATTGACGAGTTGGCACAGGCCATTGAGCGACCATCCGCCACGGCGGACGTTGCGAGACTTGTGGACGAGCGCGTTGATGGTCGGTTGACGTTTCGCGAAGCCGTTAATTGGTTTGACAAGGAATATTCGGCAGAGCTATCGGATCCCCGCTTGAAGGAATACATGGTCTGGAAGGACTCGCAGTTAGCGCAGGCCAACCCGGACATGGACTTCAAGGAGCGACTCCGCCAGGTTGGCGAAGAAGCGCGGGCATTGCGAGGCCGACCGAGTGCGCCAGCTGCTGATCCGCAGCGTCGAGCCGACAAAGAGCAGCGCAAGGCGTCAGTTCGGTCGATTCCGGTGGCCGGTGGACGGCAATTGGATGAGGCCGAAGAGGACGAGAATGAGACGTATGAGATGTCCATCGCCAAGATGGCACAGCTCCGCGGTCAAGCTCGCCCTATCGTGCATCGACGTTAAAAACCTCGTCATGGTGGCGAGGCCAACACTAGGAGTCTCGCCACATGGCAGGTCAAGTTTGGGCTGTTAACAGCCTCGGCGGCTACCTCTACAGCCGTCAGCTCTCGAACGTACTGCGCGCTAACGTGCAGCCTCTCGTCAAGTTCCGTCAGTTCGCTGACGTTCATGACATTTCTCAGCAGGGCAAGAAGAAGGGTGACACCTTCACGTGGGACGTGTTCTCGGACGTGTCGGCGGCTGGCGCCGTCCTCGTTGAAACGAACACGATGCCGGAAACCAACTTCACGATTGTGCAGGGTACCCTGACGGTCACAGAAGCTGGCAACAGCGTTCCGTACTCGGGCAAGCTCGACAACCTGTCGAAGTTCCCGGTTGAGGACGTCATCAAGAAGGTGCTCAAGAACGATTGCGTCAAGTACCTTGACCGCGCCGCGTGGACGCAGTTCAACCAGACGCTCTTGCGCGCCATCCCGACGGGCGGTACCTCGGCGACTGCGGTCACGCTGTACACGAACGGCACGGTCACCGGCACGAACTCCATTGCGTTCAGCAACGCCCACGCTAAGGCGATTGTGGACGCGATGAAGGAGCGCAATATCCCGGCGTACATCGCGGACGATTACTACGCGATTGCATGGCCGACGACGCTGCGTACCCTCAAGAACAACCTTGAGACGATCCACCAGTACTCCGACACAGGTTTTAACCTGATTATGAACGGAGAAATTGGCCGATACGAAAATACACGTTACGTGGAGCAGACTTCAATTTCTAAAGGTACCGGCACAGACGGTATCACCACAAACGCGTGGACCAACGGTCAGTCCGACTGGATCTTCTTCTTCGGTAACGACACGGTGGCCGAAGCCATCGCGGTTCCTGAGGAAATGCGCGGCAAGATTCCGACCGACTACGGTCGCAGCAAGGGCATCGCCTGGTACTACCTCGGCGGTTTCGGCATCGTCCACACGGCTGCGATTAACACCCGCATCGTGAAGTGGGACTCGCAGGCCTAAGGAGCTATAGCAATGTCACTTCAGAATACGACCAAAAATATGGCCTACGACAACCCCGCCTACATCGCGCGTGGCAATTTCGCCACCGTGATGACGGCGGGTTCGGGCGGCGTCTCGGGCAAGTTCGTGGCACACGCCAACATGCTGTTGTTCGGGCTCAACGCCTATACAACCACGGCTGGCACCTCGACCTACACGGCGACCCAGTACTACAACTACGCGGGTTCCTCAACCGCGGCCACCGTCCACGTGAACGCGTCGCAGCTCTCGCTGATCCGCATCACCAACACGGCCTCCGCCGGCGTCGCGCCGTCCCTGTCGACCTCCACGATCGGTCCTTTCTACGTCGACACGCTGTTTGCGAACGGCACGGCGACGGGTCAGATCGGTGCGGTGGCGCAGGTGGCGCTCAACACGTCCACGGGTTCGGCGGGTCTGAACGGCCTCGCCATCAACCAGGGCGATCAGATCTACGTTGTGAACGGCACGGACACGTCGTCGGTCAATCTCATCACGATTGACTACTCGGTTCTGCCGCTCGCTAACGTGGTCGCCTAAGGAGAAACGTATGCCTAAGATCACTCAGCCGGGTCGGAAGATGTACGAAACGCCGCAGGTCACCCCGGACCAGATGGCGACCGAAATGTACGGCGGCGAAGCGCCGTCGCACACGGACGTCATCAAGTCGGCCAACGCTCGCGCGCAGAAGCGTCACGAAATGAAGGGTCAGCACGTTGCGGACGTTGAGGTGCTGCCGGACAGCGCCGAGCTGGTTCACAACGAAATGGTCGGCGTCCGTAACTCGGGATACCTCGTCAAGAAGGGTCTGGAGTACGGCGTCAACGCGTTCTACAACTCGTTGCCCCCGGGCATGGACATTGAAGATCAGGAAGTCTCGGACATCCGCAAGATGGACGTGTACGCCTACCAAGGCGGCCTTGGCTATCCGGGCGATGGTTGGGTCTACCGCAGCGCGGGTTCCATGATGCCTAAGACGAAGGACATGGGCCGCGTTGCGGAAACCAATTACATCGGCCGCAAGAAAGTCTGACCTAGGAGCCAGTCATGCCGAAGATCGTGCAAGAGAAGTTCCAGGTTAACTACCCGGACAAACAGTCAAGCGCAGAAAATCAGCATGGCTGGCTGACCGACATGGAAGCTCGGTCAAAGAAGATGATGCCCGGCCGCGAAGGTGTGCCGGGCGGGGACGCGGCGTCGCGTTTTATGAACAACGCCGCGTTCTTTAACAGCCTGCCCCCGGGCATGGACATTGAAGATCAGGAAGTGGTCGACATCCGCCGCATGGGTATCAACGTGTCGGGCAACATGCCGACCGAGTACGCTCGAGGCGATTTGACGAACAACGAGTTGACCGCGCAATCGTTGCGCGTCGGCTTTAGCAAGAAAAAGTTGCTACAAACGGACGATGAATACACGAGAGAGCACAACGATGCCTTCTACGATAACGTCGGTGGGTTTATAGAAAGGAACAATTACCTCGATCGTTTGTAGATATTGGGCGCGTGAATTCATCGCTCTTTACACTTAAGGCGTAATCATGGCAGGCTCTACACTCATCCAGACATTTCCCGCCAACGTCCAGTCGCCGGTGGGCATCTGTTCCATCGACCCGACGTCGGGCTTGGTCTATTCCCCGGGTTGCTCGAACTACACGCCACTCAGCACCGCGGGCACGGCTACCATCGACAACTCGAGTGGCGGCATCCTGTACGGCTTCAATGCCATCAGCACCGGCACGAGCTGGACGATCACGGCGTATGACGTGTACGTGCAGGGTACGGCGACTAACACCAACCAGTTGATCGCCACGCAAACGGCAGCGGCGACGGGCTTTCAGGGCAACCCGGGATCGGGTGGCACGGGCGTCCGTTACAATGGTAGCCTTGTGGTGGTCACGACCGGAACTCCCGGTCTGTGGAACGTACTTTGGGACTGATAGGGAGAGGACATGAAAGACGAATACACGGTTGATGGGACGATGTTGTTCAACCCGTCGCGTCCACACGGCACCGTCTATGGCGGTGGCCCGGAAGATGGTCGTTGGGTGCAGGATGGCATTCACTACCGCGGCGATCGTAAGCCGGTAGGCTACGTTGAGCCCGCGTTGGACCCGAAAAAGAAGGCGTAATCTACCGGGTAAGCCGGTACAACGGGACCGGCCTTGCGCCGGTCTTTTGTTTTAAGGAATCGCGATGTCATATGACTTACCGGTACGACGCAGCCAACAGATAGGCAGCGCGTTCACCGTGGCGACCCTGCCGAGCCTATCGCAAATGGTGGGCGAGCCGATTGGTATGCTTGCGTACACCGTCGATGGCGGCTTGTACGCATGGAACGGCACTACATGGGTCGCGGTCGCAGCCGGCGCTGCCTTGGCGCTTGGCATCACCCCGATCACGGGCGGCACGTCCGGTTATGTCCTGTATGACAACGCTGGCGTCGTTGGCGAATTGGCCAACACTGGGACGGGCAACAACGTCCTTGCCAACTCACCAGCGCTGATTACACCCTCAATCGACGCGGCCACCGGCGTATCCCTTGCTCTGTCATCGGCTACCGGCCTGACGTTGGGCGGCTCGGTGTTGGCCAAAACGAAAGTTACAACTTTTACGAGCAACGGCACGTACACGCCAGCCTCTGGAGCTATTGCCACTCGCGTAATTATTTGCGCGGCCGGCGGTTCTGGTGGCGCTGGAACCACGACAGCATCAGGTACAGCAAACAGCGGCGGCGGTGGCGGTGGCGGTGGCGCTTATTTCGACGTCACCTTCCCAACTTCAAGTTTGGGCGGCTCCGTATCCGTCACGGTTCCAGCAGGCCCGACATCTCCACCCGCAGGAACCAGCGGTTCAGTTGGTGGCAACGCATCGTTTGGCACGTTTGTCATAGCGTATGGCGGTGGTGGCGGAGCAGTCGGTCAAAGCGCTGCCAACAGCGGTGGCGGTGGCGGTGCGGGTACATTACAGGTTGGCGGCTCAACAACCAGTTCGACAGCCGGTACGGCTGGTAGTTCGAGCGGCGTAGCCGGTGGGTCTGGCGCGGCAGGTCAAAGCGCAGGCTCTCCAGCCGGCGGCGGCGGCGGCGGCGGTGGATTGAACGGTGGCGTCGGTCAAGTTAGCGGTAGATCTTTGTATGTTTTGGGTGGTGCGTCAGGCGGCGGTTCAGGTGGGGGCGTGTCAACAGCTCCAGCGACGTTTGCCGGTGGCGACGGACTACTTAACAACAGCACCACGCACACCATTGCGGGTACAGCAGGATCTGGAAGTAACGGTGGCGCAGGCGCATCGCCCCCCACCCTTGCTGCGTATATCGCAAACGGTGGCGGCGCGGGTGGCGGTTCGGCCATTTCAACCTTTACTGGCGGCAAAGGCGGCGACGGTGGATTTCCCGGCGGCGGCGGCGGCGGCGGTGGCAGCGCGTTGACAACAGGTGTCGCAGGTGCCGGTGGCGCAGGTGGCGCTGGCGTCTGCTGGGTCGTGGAGTATTTCTGATGTCGAACCGATATGCAGTTATCAACAACGTTAGTGCGGTCACCAACGTCGTGTTGTGGGATGGCGTAACGTCGTGGACGCCAAACGATTATCAAGCTGTTGATGCCGACGGCAATCCGGTTGGAGACCCGACACCACAAGTCGTCATTCCCGACACAGACCCACCAACCGCACAGATCGGTTACACATACAATCCCGGCGACGGCACATTTACGCTCGTTCCCGAAACTGTTTCACAATCACCCGGGCTGTTTTCGCGGATTCTGTCCGCGCTCAACCCATTCAAGTAGTACCAGAGGGAGGAACTCATGGTCTGGAAAGCAGATGATCCGCAGGGGAACGAATCGGGCAAGATTCGATGGGAGTTGGTCAAGTGGACACGTGGCCGTGGCCTCGATGTAGGCTGCGGCCCGAACAAAGCGTTCCCGCACATGATCGGTGTGGACAACGGCGCGGACATCCAGTTATTCGGCCACCAGTTCAAACCTGACGTGTGGATTGACGACGCCGCCGACCTGCGGCTGTTCGGCACGGAGTCAATGGACTTTGTGTTCTCGTCGCACGTCTTGGAGCACATCCCGTTTGACAACGTGGTGAAGTGCCTGAAGGAATGGCTGCGCGTCATCAAGTTGAACGGCTACCTCGTTTTGTATTTACCCGACGAGACGCTGTACCCCAAGGTCGGCGAACACGGCGCCAATCCCGACCACAAATGGAACGTCTCGTACAAACTTATCGTTGAGTTGATGGAAAAGGCGGGTTGTTGGGATCTGGTGGACTGGCAGCGACGCGATCAGAACGACGAATACTCGCTTTTTTTCGTGTTTCAGAAAAAGGGAAAGCACCACACGTTCAGTTGCTCCAAACCGAAATTGCAGGTCAAGCGAGCCGCGGTGGTACGGTACGGCGCATTCGGCGACATCGTGCAAGCGTCCTCGGTGTTCAAGGGCCTCAAGGAGCAGGGCTACCACGTCACGGTGTACTGCTCTCCGCCGGGATCGGACGTCATCCTGCACGATCCGAACGTGGATGAGTTCTACTATCAGGACAAGGATCAGGTCCCGAATCACGCTTTAGGCGCGTTCTGGGACTACCAGAAGGCCAAATACGACAAGTGGGTAAACCTGTCGGAGTCGGCTGAAGGGACGCTGCTGGCGTTGCCTGGGCGGTTCCTGCACGGCGTCCCACCGAAGTTGCGGCACAAGTTGACCAACGTCAACTACCTTGAGCTGCAACACGATGCCGCGGGCATACCGCACAAACCTGCGGTTCACTTCTACGCGACATGCGAAGAACAGGCGTGGGCGAAGGCGACGAAGGCCGCGATGGGCGATTACACCATTGTCTGGTCGCTCGCCGGATCGTCCGTACATAAGACGTGGCCCTACGTGGACAACATCGTGGCGGCGCTGCTGCTGGAGTTCCCGAACGTCCATATCGTCATGGTGGGCGGCCCGTCAGCGGTGTTGCTCGAACAGGGTTGGTTCAAGGTTGACGAGACCGGGATGCCGTTGCGCGATGCGGCGGGCAAGAAGATACCAACGGATCCGCGCGTACACCCCATGTCGGGCGACTGGACGATCCGCGAGACGATGGCATTTGCTCAGGTCGCGGACATGGTGATCGGCCCGGAAACGGGCGTGCTGAACGCGGTATCGCACGAGAACGTCGCCAAGGTCGTGTTCCTTTCTCACTCCACCTCTGAAAATCTGACGCGAGATTGGATCAACACGCACGCCCTGATTGCCAAGAACACGCATTGCCCGGGCCGTGGCGACAACGAGGCCCCGGCGTGCCATCAGTTGCATTACGGGTGGGATCATTGCAAGAACTCGTTGGACGATGAGGGCAAGCCAATGGGCATCGCGCAATGCCAGATCGAAATCACCGACGAAATGGCATGGGCGGTCATCGCGCCGCAAATCCATCAGGCGCTTAACAAGGCGGCATAAATGAGTACGTCAGGCACATACACTTGGACGGTGACACGGGATGACATCATCCGTGAAGCTCTCCTCAACATCGGCAAACTGGACGTTTACGGTCAGATTGACCCGATTGAGACCACCGACTGCGCCCGCAAGTTGAACATGATGGTCAAGACGTGGATGGGCCGCTTGGACTACGCGCCCGGTTTGAAGGCATGGACGCGGCAGCGCGGCGACCTGATCCTGTCATCGTCGCAGTACCAATACGCGCTTGGGCCGACGGGCAGCAACTGGGCCGGTGGCGTGGCGGCATTGCCAGGGCAGAACTACGGTCAGGATCAGTTGACCACGGGCGCGAACGCCGCAGCCGTCACGTTGTTCACGGGCGTGGGTTCAACAGGCAACTTCACGGCGGGCGATTACTGCTGTGTGCAGCTCGACAGCGGTGACATTTTCTCCACCACCATCACGGCAGTGAATGCGGGATCCGGCTCAATCACGATTGCCACGGGTTTGCCATCCTCGGCGTCTAGCGGCAACTATGTGTACAACTACACGACCAAGGCGCAGCGTCCTTTAGAAATCGTCACGGCAATCTTGCGCGATAACCAAAGCAACGATACGCCGTTGGACTACATGACGCTTCAGACGTACGAATCGCTGCCGACCAAGACATCAAGCGCGTACGTCGCGGACCCAACCGCCATCTATTACGAGCCACAGATTGGCAACAACGGCCCATCGCAGGCGAACGGTCAGTTGTACATCGACTGTGGCGGCGCTCAGGACGTCACTAAGCAGATCCACATCGTCTACCTGCGGCCCGTGCAGGACTTCAACAACCCGTTGGACAATCCCGAGTACCCGCAAGAGTGGTATTCGGCACTGTGCTGGGGACTGTCTAAGCAGATCGCGCCCATGTTCAACGCGCCGTGGGGGCCGGTCATGGAACAGAATTTCCAAGAGGCCGTGACGTTTGCGCGTCACAGCAACACGGAAACCTCGGACGTGTACTTCATGCCAGGCGCGGGTAACCCGTAATGAAAGTCGTACCGATGTTCGGGGCGGGCATTCAGGGGAGGTCGCTGCCGGTCACGGCACAGCGTCGCCTCAACTGCTATTTTGAACAG
>Ga0208250_1000206_pt1 | contig 20134 bp, 19 predicted proteins | sample CryBogCBE18Aug09_FD_184557 | JGI IMG/M metagenome (GOLD analysis project Ga0208250, IMG submission 184557) | Freshwater microbial communities from Crystal Bog, Wisconsin, USA - CBE18Aug09 (SPAdes) (version 2) | ecosystem: Environmental > Aquatic > Freshwater > Lake | place: Crystal Bog... | reverse complement strand
TAGAGAAATCAACGAAGAAATTGGTCCCTGTCCTGAAATAATCAAAACAATTCCTCTTGAAACTTTTGTCAGCAATGACAAAGTGTTTAATTTTCACACTTATTTGTGTGTGATAGAAGAAGAATTCATCCCATATCTCAGCGACGAACATAATGGCTGGTGCTGGGCTACAATAGACCGTGCTCCAAAACCATTACATCAAGGTTTGCGTAATAGTTTTTCGAGCAAAACAATTCGTACAAAACTTCAAACTGTATTTGACTTAGTAGATTTAATCTAGTATAATCTAGTATGAATCTAAGTAATTTCATACTACACTTCGGCAACGGTTTGCCCAATACATTGTGCGATAATATTATCAGCAAGTTTAAAGATTCGCCTAATTGGAAACCTCACGGTTGGGCCGAATACACTAGTCAACCTTATAGCAATGATCAAAAAGAATTTAGTGTTTTAGATTGGGCTGAAGACGAGTTGTCCGAAGAATTTGCAGGGTGCTTATTTAAAGCACTTACAGTATATCATCAAAAAGTAGGATTGAAAAACAAAGCATTAGCAAATGGTATAAGTTTGCCCAGACTTAACAAATACGAAGTAGGGCAATATTGCAGAAATCATTACGACCATATATATTCCTTGTTCGAGGGAGAAAAACGCGGAATACCAGTATTGTCTATTATTACTAATTTTAACGAAAACTATTCCGGAGGAGAATTAGTTTTTTGGAAAGGCACACCATTCGAATCTACATTTAAATTAGATAAAGGTGATATTATTATATGGCCTAGCGCATTTTTATATCCTCACACAATAAATGAAATAACTAAAGGCACACGATACTCTGCTGTCGTTTGGACATGGTAACATGAAATTATTATCAGTATCTTTACCCAGACACGATGGAAGTATTGCTTATTTTGACAGTGAGCAAGTTCATTATGTAAAATTAGAACGCATTAAACAAGATAAAAGATTTGCAATAGATAATAAATGGTCATGGATATATGAAATTAAACAGTTATGGAATATTGATTTAAAAGACATAGACGAAATTATTTTTGATTTCCATGCAGAAACATTTTATGATTTAAACAATTTACCTCCCGAAATAACAAAAGTATTATTGGGAGAAACTAATGTAGTTAAATTAGAACCCAATATCAATGTTTTTAATAGTTATATTCCAAATAAAAATATATATTATATAGGTCATCATTACGCCCATTCACTTAGTACATGGATGTTAACTGATTCTAAACCCGATTTGTGCGTAGTAATAGACGGAGTTGGCGATCACAGATCGTGGAGCATATTTAAAAACGATAAACTTATAGACAGAGGGCTTGCAACCAACGGATCCATAGGCGGATCTATGATGGCTTCAGCATCGATATTAGGAATCAAAGCTAAAATTTCCAATGATCTGCCTGGAAAACTTATGGGGTTGCAAAGTTATGGTACTATAGATGAAGCATATCTAAGATATCTGCAACAATTTGATTACTCTTGCATAAACGATATCTTTTCTATTGCAAGATGGTATAACTATAAACGTAGTCAAGATACTAGTTCACATCAAGACTGGATTAAAACTGTACATAAACACATGGAAAATGTGTTAATTGATCTTTTTAAAAAGTATGCTAGTAAAACGGATGTTATTAGCTATTCAGGCGGAGTTGCACAAAATGTTATTTGGAATACTGAACTTAAAAAGCATTTTAAAAATTTAATTATTCCTCCACATGCTGGCGATGAAGGATTAAGTTTAGGTGCCTTAGAATGGTTAAGAATTAAAAATAATTTGCCTCCGTTTAAGTTATCAAATTTTCCCTATATACAATCCGATACTCCACCTAATGCAATGCCATCTATGCAAGCAATTAAAAAGGCCGCAGAATTTTTAGCACAAGGAAAAACAGTTGGATGGTATCAAGATAAGGGAGAAGCCGGGCCCAGGGCATTAGGCAATCGAAGTATTCTAATGGATCCTAGACTTGCAAATGGTAAAGATATAATAAATGGAATTAAAAATCGAGAATATTACAGACCTTTTGGAGCAAGCGTATTAAAAGAATATGCATCTGAATATTTTGATCTAGCATGGGATGATGATTTTATGTTATATACTGCATCGGTTAAATCAAATAACTATCCTGCTATAACACACGTAGATGGTACTTGCAGAGTGCAAACAGTAGACGATAAAAATCCTGTATTTAAAATGTTATTAACAGAATTTTATAATTTAACAGGCTGTCCTATATTACTTAACACTAGTTTAAATCTAGCAGGAAAACCATTAGCCGGTTATCCAGAAGTTGCCAAAGATTTATTGGCCACTACTGCACTAGATTCTGTGTTTATTGGCAATGAATACTTTTTAAAATATTAATATGAAAGAGATTGCAATCATTGGTGGCGGTACTGCTGGCTGGATATCAGCTATTTTTGCTCGACATTATCTTGGAAAAGATTATAATATAACTGTTTTCGAACCTAGTCAAATTGGAATAATAGGTGCTGGAGAAGGAAGTACAGGTTTATTTAAAAATTTTTTAGAAACAGGTATGTTGGGTATTAACGAAAAAGATTTTATCAAAGAAACCAGTGCTACTTTTAAATTAGGAATTAAGCATCAAGACTGGTTTGAACAAGATCATAGTTATTTTGGTCCATTAGATGACGTTCGTAGTGTAGTAAGTCCGTTGCCAAAAAATAAAAGTTTTAATTATTTTGTTAATGAGGTATTATCTCGCGGAGAAAAAATAGGTAATAATACACTTAACGGACAACTAATGCCGTTGCATAAATTCAGTAAACCTGAACAATTAACAAAATTTTTAACTTATAGCTATCATTTTGACGGACACAAAGTTGGAAAATATTTTAAAAAATGTTGCTTGCAAAATAATGTTAGTTCTATTGATGATCAAATAGTTGATATAGAGCAAGATAATAATGGAAATATTTCAGCATTAGTATTAAAAAATAATGAAAAATTTTTTGTAGATTTTGTAATAGATGCTAGCGGATTTGCAAAAGTTATTGCTAACAAATTAGGAATAAATTGGATTAGTTACCAGGAATATTTGCCAGTAAATTCTGCTTTGCCATTTTTATTAGATTATGAAAATAATAGTATGCCTAATTATACACTTGCTCAGGCACTATCAGCTGGATGGATGTGGCAAATTCCTAAACAAGATAAACTAGGGTGCGGTTATGTTTTTTGTGACAAATATATAGACTTTGATCAAGCACAGCAAGAATTAGAAGAAAAATTAGGTCGTAAAATTTCTCCTATTAAACAAATTAAATTTAATAGTGGACGTTCTGATAAGTTTCTATTTAAAAATTATCTATCAGTTGGATTATCGGCAGCATTTTTAGAACCTTTAGAAGCAACTAGCATACATTCTACATTAGAGCAACTTAAAGTATTTTTTGAAGAATATACCTTAACGGATTATAATTATGAAAAATATAATCAATACATAGGAGATATGTATGATTCTTTTAGAGATTTCATTGTAATACATTATAGAACTAAACGCAAAGAACAGTTTTGGATAGATCGATGGAATGATAAAATATCTTCTAATACTGCTAATTTATTAGATGCTGTTAAGTATAAAATTCCTAGAGATTTAGATTTTATGACACTAAGTAGAACTGTTAATAGTGTTCTATATCTAAATGTCTTAGACGGTTTAGAATTGCTTGATAAAAATATTGCTAAAAATGAATTAGAATTTTATCAAGCAACACAACAATCTAATAATACTTTGGATTTGATAAAAGAATCGTGGAGTAAAATAATTCCTATGTTTGATGATCATAGAAATTATATTAATTTAATTACGCAAACGTAAAGACACAAACACATCGATCTTGATTAATTGGAGGGAATTTGTGGGCGTGTGTTACTCCTGGAAATATAACACTTTTAAATTCTTCTGCTTGAACAGATTCTATAATTTCCATATTTTCGTCAAACAAAACTGTAGGAGCATTTTCTACAGTATTAAGATACATGACCCAATTCCAGTGAGGGAAAAAATGATCTACATGAGGAACTGTAAATTCATAGTTGCTATGTACTACTAGGTTAAGACTAGATCGCAGGATTGTTTTATATTCTATATTTTGTTCTCTTAAATGCCTAGAAAAAATAACATGAAAAAACGAATATAAAGATGGATCTACTATTTTGCCCGACTGATCAGGATCCCAGTATGGCTTTTCTGCTCGATCCATTAATGGATGACTAAACCAAAATGTATTTCCGGCTCGCCCTTTAAATTTTTCGTCGGGTTCTGTATAAGTTTGTGCAGGATTTCTATGCCAAGGCAGTGCATATCCTAAGATTTTAGTTTTTATAAAATCTATTTCGGAAGTAGTTAACGATACTTGAGATACTATAGTGGAATTCACTGTTAATAATTATGCATCTTTGGCAGTTGCCATAAATTCGAGCTTAACTTTCATATCAGTGTACAATTCTGCAAGCACATTACCTTGTGTTGGTTGATATGTCATTCTATGAGTAAATCCTCCAATAGGTTTAGCACCATTATTATAAGATGTTTGATCATTCCAAATTGCTACATCTGCATGTATATCACTATAGCGTTTAATTGGAGCAGGTAAGGGGTTTCCTTCGAGATCTACTGCTCGAATATCTGTATTGTGATCCATTCTTATTGCTATAATTCTGTAGTATGCGTTTGGATGTGTTGTACCAAAATCGCTTTCAAAGTTCTGTGTCAGTGCCATTGTTTATTCTCCTTCTGTAGAAGCATATCTAAAATATGTTGTCATGATATATTTATTGTTACTTACAGGGGCTTCTGCCCTATGTTTGAACATCCAATACGGAGGGAATATCACTGATGTTCCCGCTTTTGGTTTAATACTTATACCTAACTGTGGAAATACTGTTTCTCCACCTTCTTCTACATCATTCAAATAGATAAGAAATGCCATAAATCTTGTAGAGGTAATGTGATCACAGTTATCCATGTGTTCTCCAAAATAATCTTTACCTCCTGCCTGATATTTTTTAACTACGGGTGTTTCTAATTTGACTGGCGTCGCATAGAAATTAAAAACAGGCACAGTCTGTTGATAATATCCCAGCATATTTTGTAAAGAAATGGCAACTTCTGAAAGATCAACACCTTCTAAAGGGCGTTGGACAAAATTTTTTGTATTAGTTGTTATAGGATAATTTTGTTGTTCTACAAAATCAATATATTTTTTACAAAAAGTAGAATCTACAGCATTTGGTATCTGTAGTATTAGTTGGTTTAATAGCATAGGAATCCTCCTATACTACTTAGCCTGAAGATACATAACCATCTGGAGGTTCGGCTATAAAGCCGTATCCAAATATTTGAACATAATTAGTACTTCCGGTATTTTTAATATATAAACCGTAGTTATTATTTCCCATATAAAACATTGGACTAATATTATGATCTTGATAATTATCGCCCCAATCTCTACCATATACTGTCCAATTACTTAGTTTAAATCCGCTATCGTATGGTGTGGCAGATCCGATTGCATTAATGTGTATATTTAATGTAGTATTTTCAGTTATATCAGGTGAACCTTGTACGTTAACAACTAACCACAGACGAACACGACTGCCTTGCGGCCAACTCATATTTCCAAGCGCATTAAAATACTGTTCTGAACCTGGACTGATAGTTGTCGGAACGCCTAAGCCTTGGCCTGTTGCTGAGTTGTGCAACTGCATTGGAATTAAAATTGATCCCGACTTAGCATAATTACTGTTAACACCGCCGAATTGTGTAAATGTGTTACCAGTGTTAGTATAAACACCGTTAGTTACTGCTCCAGCAGTAAAGCTACTACCAGTTCCAGTTAAACTTGCACCTGATCCACTAAAAGTTCCAGCAGAAACTGTACCTGGAACACTTATACCATTACTTCCACTAGTTGATAAGAATGTAGTACTGCCGTTAATTAAATTAATACTAATCGGACTAGTATCATTATTAAAATAAAAATTACCGCTAGTGGCATTTAAAATAACATTACCTGAAGTATCAAATCTCAAACTACCTTTGTTTACACTATTAAAACTAGCACCTATTACTATCTGTGATCCGCTAGGATTAGTCAATTGAATATGTGTTCCTGCTAGTGTAGAAGTACTAGATGTAACTGTAATAGTATTCAATCCGGTAGTTTGAAGTGTACCAGTAACAGAAGAATTGCCAGTTACAACTGCTCCACCTGAACTTACAGTAAGTGTATTGGCAAATGTAGCTGTGCTATTTGTATAAACTGCTCCTGCAATACCAACGCCGCCGCCGACTAGCAATGCGGCACCGGATGTATTATAAGCACTTGCGGCTCCATTACTAGTTAGTGTTGTTGCGCCATTAGCTGTTAATGTAGTAAATGCACCAGTTGATCTAGTAGTTGCGCCAATAGCCATGTTATCTATAGTACCAGCAGTTCCAGGTGCTATATTAACTGTACCAGTTCCAGTTGGCTGTAGACTAATACTGCTGTTTGATGGATTTAAAGTTACTGATCCAGAAGCAGTTAATGTTACTGCAACACTATTGCCTCCTAACCAACTTTCAACAAGATAATTAGTTGCATCACTGCTTATTGTGATTATTGAACCTGCTGGTAAAGTAATGTTGCTAGAACTACTTGCACCCGGGCCATTAAACACACCACTAGGTGTGTTTAATACAATATTAGCTCCGGTTGAATTGTAATAAGTTTGTGTTTGACCAGCATAGTAAGTAGGATTAGGAAGTGTAACAGTACCCGATCCGGTTAATGTAGTCAGTAATCCGCTATAAGGTGTAGCAATTGAATTGCCACCTGCTACTGATCCGGTTGTACTGACTGTATTATATCGTGCCATATGTTATTTAACTTCTTCCAGCTTCCAAGATTTTGTAGATTCGTCCCACACCCAAGGCTGATTTGGATCTTCTGGCCACGGAGCTGGTGGTTGCCAAGACCAAGTATTGGTATCTAATGTCCAACTAGGATAAGGTTGCGGATGATAAAACACATCATGTTTACTATCATAAATCATGCCTATACCGGCATAGTTACCTCTTAAAGCTATGCCTCCGTCAGGTTTTCCATCTGGTCCATAATGTATACCGCCCCTAGTGTTGTAACTAGTTTGTATCCATTCTCCTGGACTATTATCTTGAAAAGTTCTAAAAAAATCAGGCTCGGCTTTTATACTTTCAACTACAACGCCATTTAAAACTTTAACATAAGATCCCATTATATCTCCTATTTAAAAGCTGGACCATTGATCCAAGCTACTAAACTATATCTTGTTCCTTCGGTTACCGGTTGTACTTCATGTAGTACATAACTAGGAAATACAACCACATGTCCTTGTTCTCGCTTCATTAATTCTGGAGTCATACCAATTTGAATAGCAAGATCTCCACCTTTATAACTTTCAGGATCGCTTAATTGTATAGTAATGGATAACTTTCTAACCATGTGTCCAATCATTCGATCAATATGCATGCCATAGTTACCGCTAGGAGCTTCATATTTGGTAAACTGAAAACCTTCACAAAACCCTGTTAATTCAAAATTAAAATACTGAGTATTTAAACTGTTAATAATATCAGTCATTCTACGAAAGACCCATTCCATATTATCGCTGCCGTATAGCCATGCAATCTTACTGTCTCTTATAACTGTATTTTTTTCAAGTCCACCGTCTTTGGCGCCAACTACTGCTGATTTAAGAATTTTGCTGTTACCAATTTCTATAATTTTTTCACATTCTTCTGGAGTAAACGCATTGTCCCAGTAAGTCCAATTTTGGACAGCATCTGCTTTGAGTAGCCAAGCGGCACCTGGAGTTTCGCTTTGTACTGTTGATCCTTCTATTATTGTGTTCATGTAATTTTTCCGATGTTTAGTATGTATGCACTAAGCAGTATAAGTACCTGAACTTGTGAACGTATGAACTTGGTATTTTACACCCGAAGTATATGAAGTTACATTTCCACCGGATCCCAATTGGCTAGCTGAAGCATAAGATAGAATTACCACTCCTGTTCCGCCGTTTCCGCCGTAATATGGTGATGGAGCGCCGCCACCGCCGCCACCGCCGCCAGTATTAGCACTACCTGGAGGAGCATAAGCTGTTACGTTTCCGCCACCAGCTCCTCCGCCACCTAAGCCGCCAGGATATTGAGTAGTTGGACCACCAGCTCCTCCTCCGCCTGCGTAGTATGTTCCAGATCCTGTAATAGAACTAGATTGGCCATCACCGCCTGCATAAGTTCCGCCAATACCTGCATTACCAGCAGTTCCCCATCCACCTCCACCATTACCAGGACCAGTGGTATTTCCACCCGGATTACCTTGTCCAGCAGTTCCTGATCCAGCGCCAGCGGCTGTTGCTCCAGCGCCACCACCAGATCCACCAGGTTGTCCAACCAAGCTACTAGGACTTGCGCCACCGCCGCCACCAACGGCACTAACTGAAACTGTTCCACCGCTGATGCTTGACGCACCTCCGTTAGTACCGGTTGAACTGGAATTAGCCGGATAAGATCCTCCATTTCCAACTGTAATTGTATATGATTGTCCTGGAGTAGCTAAGAATGTTCCAGTTAATGCACCACCCGCACCACCGCCAGAACCATAACCAGGCCCTGGACCATTAGTTCCTCCACCACCGCCACCTGCTACTACTAGATATGTTACTGTATAAGGCCCAGCAATACTTTGCCATGCTGAACCATTATAAAATTCTGCATAACTAGTTTGTGTATTCATACGCATGTAGCCAGCAACTGGACTACCAGGACGTTGTGCAGTATTTCCTCGAGGCAATGCAAGTGCATCAGTACGATTTGAAATATCTAAACTTACATTAGCTGTAGTGCTACCAATAGATACATTACCAGTACCTGAGGGATTAATTGCTAATGTTGTATAAGCTACACTTTTATTAACAGCCCCAATCCAACCGTATCTAGTAGAACCGTTATCTGTTCCAATAAAAACACTTGTATCTCCATTATTAACAGCTTTACCAACAAGTAATCCTGAGCTAGTTTCCCAAGCACCAGCTGACACATTGGCAGCACCACTATAGGCAAATGCTGTAGGACTCATAGTACTAGCAGTTGTAGTTCCTATCGTTGCTGTGGTTGTAATTGTAGCACTTGTTCCAATAGTAGCTGTTGTAGTTGTTGATAGAGATGTAAATGCACCAGTACTGGCAGTAGTAGATCCAATGGCCATATTATCTATAGTACCAGCGGCTGCTGATTTAATAGTAACTACACCTGTTCCACTTGGTTGAATAACTACATTAGTATTTAATGGTGATAAAGTTACTGTACTACTTGCAGATAATGTAGTGAATGCACCTGTACTTGCTGTACTAGCACCTATACTCATATTATTAATTGTACCAGCACTACTAGGACTTATTGTCACCGATCCTGTACCTGGGCTTAGGTTAACTGAAGATGTTGCACTTAATGTTGAAGCACTAACATTTCCGCCTAACCAATCTTGTGTCAAATAATTTGTTCCATCGCTGATTAATGTTATGATAGATCCAGCAGGTAATGATAGAGTATTTGCACCGCCGCCTAATCCAGGGCCATTTATAACACCACTAGGTGTGCTTAATATAATAGCACTACCAGTTGAATTGTAGTATGATTGTGTCTGACCAGTATAGTAAACTGGATTTGGCACAGTTACAGTTCCGCTACCAGTTAACGTGGTCAGCAAACCACTGCTAGGTGTAGTAATTGTACTACCTCCTGCTACTGAACTAGTTGTACTGACTGTATTATATCGTGCCATAATGTATTTAAGTATTAATTTCCTGGAGGAGTTGGCCAAACTACATTGGTCAATCTTTCATTTTCATCTAATTCTGGTTGAGAATTTGCTGGTAAATCTCTTAATGCTTGCCTGTACTCTAACCAGGCGTTTTTGTTAGGATGACTATAGTCAGCTAATCCCCATGGAATATCGCAGTGGCGTAACAAGTCATTTCTACGCCAACGAAGCTGTGTTATTGCTGGAACTAAATCTGCCGGCTGTGGAGTATTACCTTCGGCCATCCATTGTTCAAAAAATTTATAATCGGCAGAAGCTTTATCTATTACGGTATGAATAGTATCTCCAACCATTAGATAAACTTGATCTAGATCATTTTTTCTTATTAGCTTATAATCCATTTTTTCTTTCCAATTCTGCTACTCGTTTTCTTAACTCCTGAACTTCTGCAAGTAAAACTACAGTTAATTTTTCATAATCTACATTTCTTACTACAGTTTTGTCTAATTCTTTAACAGTAATAGCCAAATCTGGAGCTACTTTAACTACTTCTTCCGCTATTAATCCGATTTGTCTCCCGCTAACTAGATTTTTTCCTAAATGTTTCCATTCTTCTTTATAATTATACTCTACTGGTCTCAATGCATCTATTAATCCAGGATCTAATTTATAGTCTTTAATATTAATTTTATAATCTTGACTAGAACCACTTGCATACATAGTTCCAACTACATGCAAATTATAACTAGGACTTTGGGTACCTATACCTAAGTTAGTTTTAATCCAACTTGTAGCACCTAATGTTACTGTAAAAATCTGGCTAGTACCGCCTTGCATAAATTGAAAGGGACTGTTAGTTGTGCTACCACCAGCATATTCTCGAAAAGTACAAAGATCGCTAGCCGAAGGAGAAGCACCAGTTGCATCAAATGTTCCTCTAAAATTTGCTCTATGATGATTATCGCCACTCCATCCATGCAGTGAATAGCCGCCATCGTCTCCTAAAAATGACATTAAATCACCTCCGTTATATTAAATTTATATTTTTTTCCGGTGATTCTATTAATTAAAAATAAATTTTCATCACCTTCTTGCAAAACCCAATGACCTTTTGTTCCGTCTACTTCATTTGCAGGCAAATTAGGATCAGTATTGTTCATTTCAATGTCACCTGTTAAAATTGCAGTGCCTGCAATAGTTCCATTAACATGCAAAGGATAACTTGGAGTTTTTCCTATTCCAAGTTGTCCACTATTATTCATCCTTAAAAATTCTGTATATGTACCGGTACCATTAGTTGCACTACTTGTGCCAAAACTAAGTTGTCCGGCTGTAGATCCTGTTTTAGCAAAGACTATTCTCATAACAGCATCGGACCCATAGCCTAAATATGCCCAATTTCCAGTATCTACAGAAGTATCTCCGTAGATTGTGATACGTGCTTGGGTGTAAGGAGAACTATCTGCTGGACTAGAGTTTCTTATAGATCCGCTAGCTCCGGCTGTAGCACTTTGAGGACTGCCGCTAAGTATACCAACATCTAACTTATATCCAGGTGTAGTATTTCCTATACCTAAGGATCCACTACCGCTTAACGTCATCTGGGTACTACTATTAATTTGCCAATATATTGGATTAGTTCTTAAACTATTGAATACTAAATTACCGCCATTAGCATAAATCCTAGCATCAGTTGTTCCACTACTTGCAAGAGTAAGACCAGTTGTATTACTTGCACTGCCGTTATCTATTGTGAATAAATCGCTAGGACTTGTCGTACCTATACCAACATTACCATCGCCTCTAAAGCTAGCGATTGCTGTACCATTTACCCAAACTTGTAACGGATATGATCCAGTGTCATACAAACTAGTAGAACCTTTTGTTGTAATACTAATACCAGTATTGCTTACGCCGCTATCTACTCCGTAAAATGTTGCTAGAGCATTGCCTGCACCAAGTCCTGAATAGTTTTTACCAACATATATGCCGTTACTGCCGTTAATTGTTCCGCCAGTATATTGAGAGCCGCCAACTCCGAGCCCGCCAGTAATTACAACTGCACCATTGTTAGATGCATTACTGGTTTGAAGACTACTGAATGTAAATATACCGCTAGCACTTCCTCCAGCTAGTGTTGTAGTACTGCTTGCTGACAACGTAGTGAATGCACCTGTGCCTGGTGTTGTGGCTCCGATATTAACACTATTAAGAGTACCAGAACTAGCAGTAATAGCAGTGGTTACAACTACACCTCCTAACCAATCTTGTGCAATATAGTTTGTACCATCACTGACTATTGTGACAATTGCTCCGGCAGCTAACGACAGTGTACTAGATGCTCCAGCACCTGGGCCATTAAATATTCCGCTTGGAGTTGACAATGTTATAGCACTAGCAGTACTATTATAAAAACTTTGATTTTGCCCAGTATAATATACTGGATTAGGTATTGTTACCGTGCCTGATCCAGTTAGTGTAGTCAACAAACCGCTAGCAGGAGTGGTGATTGTACTACCGCCTGTTACTGAATTTGTTGAACTTATTGTATTATATCGTGCCATGTTCTATTTAACTTTTAGGAAATTTATCTTTTACAGCTTGAATACGTGCTGTCATTTCTGGACTAAATGCGCCTTGATGAAATAAATCATCTAACTGTTCTTGTATACTGGGATATTCTTGCTGCCTCAAAATATTAGCTGTAGAATTTAACCCGTCGAGATACATTTGTTTACGAGATTCTGTTCTGCCAGCAAGAGCTTCTGCCAAAAATATTTCTTTATTTTCAGCATTCAAATAATCGTGATACGTATAAGATTTATTATTCATATTATTGATTTAATGTTATTCCGTATTTTGAAGCAAGATATGCTTCAACTTGTGCGTACTCTGCGCTTGATAAAGTTCTATTATAAACAATACATTCTGCTAATTGAAAGTTTGAAGGTTCATTAGCTGCACTACCTCCTAAGTTTATACATATTCTATCATATGACGGTGTGCCTGCTCCAGATGTGCCTCGAGTAATTCCATTTGCTCTATAAAGACTATTTTGATCAGTACTAATAAACCAGTTTGTTCCATAATCATCAGGAGTCGAACTACCGGTTAGCCACCCCATATGATATGCTACTGCCGGATTACCTTCCCAGTGCCCAGACAACCAATTGTTTACATATCCGGTATATATACGTTGTGCTCCAGTACCACTAGTATTTTTTGTAGCATTACTAGTGCTATATCTTGTTACATGAAATAAAGTGTATGTTGCCGGTAATACATTCGATGGCCACAATACTGTTGAACTAGTTGTTCCTCCTAACGCCTGCGTTAGTAATGTTGCTCCGTTGCCGCTGGTTGCAGTCAATGTTACGCCGGATGTAGTAGCATTATATCCGTTTCCTGATTTATCTGACCAAGTATTTCCAGAAAATGTTGAAACATCATACCAAGCATACAGTCCACTAGTGACTGGCAATGTTGCTTGAAACGCTAATGACAACCAGCTCGATCCGTTATAAAATTCTGGTGCTGTAGTTGTAGAATTATATCTAAGATAACCAGCCGCTCCTGTTGGGCGTTGAGCAGTAGTGCCTGCTGGCAACGAAATAGCATCAGTTCTGCTACCCATATCTAGTGTTACTTGCGGTGTAGTTGTTCCAACACCAATGTTACCATAGTTATTGATACGTACACGTTCTGTAAGTGAAGTTGGTCCTGCGCTGGCATTATAACCACTATTACCTGTTCCTGCCAAACTAAATGTAATTGCAGGTTCGACACTACCAGTACCAGAGCTATAAGCGCCGCCTAATCCAATTTGAGCTTGATATTGTGTACTACCGCTTAGTGTATTCCAACCTTGACCTATGAATTGTAATACGCCTGGAGGATTTTGGCTGTTAGTTGGACTACTTGCAGTATTGCTAATTGTAACGTTAACTGCATTAGGCAAAGTCAATGCAGTAGTTGTTAAACTCATTCCTGTATACATACTTACTGCACTACCAACTGCAACTGTTTGACTTGTGCCCATATACCAAGTATGGGTCTGTCCACTTAGAGTATATGCGCTACGATTATTAGTAATACCTGTACTGCTTAAGAATGTTCCAGCACTAGATGAGCTTGGATATACACTATAACCAATGCTTGGGCCGCCTGAGCTATATTCACTACCAAATGTAACTAAGGCTCCGTTACCATAGTTACCTTGTAAAATTATTGAACCAGTAGTACTACCAGCATTACCAGCAGTAATTAAATTATTTGTAAAAATCTTTCCACCAACACCGACACCACCTGTTACTACAAGAGCACCATTGTTATATGCTGTACTGGCTGTACTAGCAGTAATTTGAGTAATACCGCTTGCGGCCAGTGTAGTAAAACTACCAGTTCCTTGTGTAGTAGCTCCGATATTAACATTATCTAATGTACCCGTAGCACCACTGCTCATAGTTAACGTGCCAGTTCCTGTAGGCTGTATGCTTACGTTAGCATTACTTGGATTCATTGCAACTGTACTGCTGGCTGTAAAAGTTCCGTTTACAGTAATTGCGCCTCCTAACCAAGATTCAACAATATAATTTGTACCATCACTAACAACTGTAATAATAGAACCGGCAGGTAAACTTAAATTAGAAGAAGCTCCTGAACCTGGACCGTTAAATATACCACTTGGTGTAGCTAATGTAATAGCACTACCAGTGCTATTATAAAATGTTTGAGTTTGGCCGGTATAATAAACTGGGTTAGGTATAGTTACTGTGCCTGTTCCAGTTAATGTAGTCAACAGGCCGCTACTAGGTGTAGTAATTACATTACCACCTGATACTGAGCTTGTTGTACTGACTGTATTATATCGTGCCATAATCTATATTTAACGTTTATTCTGTTGGTGGATCGTAAGTTCCATCCGGCCCGGGTAAGTGTGCAAATGGTTTATGTATACTTCCCGCAGGATGTGTTTCTTTTACTTGTTTAATGTGTTGATACCAAGAACCTGTTTTAGCTGTGTCTCCAAATAATCCTGCATCAATATCTTTGTATAGCATATCCAATTGTTCTTTAATATCTGCATATAAATGTGTTCGTGCAACATCATGGGTCCATTCAATTTTACGTGGATCTGGAGGAGTACTGTTAGTAAACATTTCGGCAAAATTTTTATCCATTAATATGCCCCCGTTGAGCTACCGCTAGTGGTGCTTGCTGTAATCTGCATACCATATAATCCTTGTGTAGTATAGTGGTTATTTAAAGTAAAACCTGTAAAATATCCGCCAGACACATATGCAACTAAGACAAGATAACCATCTGAACTTAAATATTGGTTGTTACAAAGAGCGGCTTGAGCATAATTGCTATTTCCGACTGCAATAGGATTGCTATTACCGTTTGGCTGATACATATATCCTACCCAATAGCCTCCAACCGACTGACTTTGACCGTACACATACCCTTTAGCTTCCACACTATACATCTGACTAATTGTTTTAGGTAAATTAGTTTTCATGTGTATATAATAACTTCCGCTAGATGTATTTGCATAGGTATAAAAACAAAATTGTGTTCCGCTATTGACTACCATTGGAGTACTAAAACTACTTAATCCTGGCTGAAGTGTAAGTTGAACAGCATTATTACTACCTAATTGTAAAGGAACGTTTTGTTGAGCTAGAATCTGTGCGTTGGTTCCGCTTGACCAATCTAATGAAATACGGTTATCGCTAGCATTGGTTCCGTCGTTATTGCCTAACATCATGCCATTAAATCTAGCACGTAACGCTACGTTAAATGTATAGTTACCGGTTGCTGTATTAGTATTAGTAGTGTTAACTCCTACATATCCTGAACTGGTAATTCTCATACGTTCTGTACGAGCATTAGTTTGTAAAATTAATGGGCCGTTGTATGAACTTAATACTAAACCCGATGTTCCGCTACCGCCACCAGTTGCTTCAATAACTCCGCTATAATCCCAGCCGCCAATACTATATGCAGTAGAACCAGCCGCAATTATTTCAATTAAAGAACCACTTTGTGTATTAGTAACATCAATTTTTTGAGCATTAACATCACTACCTGATGCTAATATTTTTCTTGCCGCATCCGATGTAGACGTTGTTCCAACTAGCAGTTGAGTTGAATTAAGTGTTAATGTTGGGGTACTCATGCCGCCAACATAAACTCCAAGCGATGACATAGCTTGGCCACTTCCGTTACCTTGTAGTCCTCCTAAGACTGTGCCATTATTTGCCGCCCAGTTATAACCGCTGGCCCAACCACCTTCGCTGGCCGCTAGTCTAATTTGTGTAGTATTGCCTAACGCATCAAAAAATCTACCGCTAGTACCAAATACAGTTAACGCATAACTTGTTGTACTACTTTGGCCAATTGCCACATTGCCCGAACTAATTACAGATGTAAATTTACCAGTACTAGCGGTAGTAGAACCAATAGCCACATTATCTAATGTACCTGCTGTTGCTGGGTTTATAGTAACGGTACCAGTTCCAGTAGGTTGAATACTTATATTGGCATTTGATGGATTAAAACTAACTGCGCTAGTAGCAGTAATTGTACCGCTAGCAGTGATAGTTGTATGACTAGCAGGACCACCTAACCAATCTTGTGCAATATAATTAGTGCCGTCGCTTACTAGTGTAATTACAGCACCAATTGGTAATGTTAATGAACTTGTTCCGCCTGCGGCCGGGCCGTTAAATACACCACTTGGTGTTGTTAGTGTGACTGCTGTAGAAGTACTGTTATAAAATGTCTGCGTTGAACCTGCATACAAAACAGGATTTGGCAATGCTACACTACCCGAACCAGTAGTAATAGTGGTCAATAGACCACTGTAAGGACTAGCTATACTGCTTCCTTGTGCTACTGATCCTGTTGTGTTTATAGAATTATAACGTGCCATTTTTAATTTTTATTAATTTGTGATTTTAAATCTGCAATTTCTGCTCTCATCATCTTAATTGCTTTCCACAAAATAGGTGTAAGTTGTTCGTACTTAACTGATTTAAAATCTCTACTTCCTAAAATATTTTCTTTTCCTGTTTCGACTAAATCTGGAGCAACTTTTTCTAATTGCTGAGCAGATATACCATAGTGTTTAGTAGCATCATCATCGGCATCTTCTAAGAAATGCTTAGATCTATATTCTTCCTTCCATTGATATTCGAAAGGATCTACTGCATCAATAATATCAAACACATTATCAATATTTCCAACAACATCTTTTAAATTATCATCTGACGAATATGTATTAGAATAAATCGATATGTCTAAATATGTATAAGTGGTTGGAGCGCTTTGATTAGAACTTGCACCATCTGTTGTCCAACTAGTGCCGTTGGTAAATGATACTGTAAAATGGCTGTTTTCTGTAAAGCTACCAAAATTACACCACATTTCATATTGACTAGCGTTTACTTGCACAAATCTTATTCCGTTTGGTGCGCTTGAGTTTGCTAATATCTGAATAGCATATCCGTCGCCATAAAAACTTCCGCCACCAGTACCGGCTTGCGTACTACTACCGTTACTTGTTTTAAAAAATACTTCTGTTAAACAGTTTTGACCAACTGTTGCGTTATATCCAGTATGACAAACTAGTTTTGCATGTAATGTGCAACCTCCTTGACCGGTATACCAAGTACCAAAACGTATCCAGCCACTACCGCCTCCAGAACCTGCAAAAGGTTCTCCGGAGAGTGGATGACGTCCACCGAATACTCCAGATGCTGAAATATTTCCATTTACTTGTAATGCATTTGAATTTTGATTACCGGTATAACCAATTAAAACATAACCGTTATAATCTACACGTAAACTTTCTGCCCAACTGCTAGTACCAGTTCTGCGTCCAATAACAAGATTAGCAGGACCATTACCAGTAGGTCCAGCAACTGCACCAATATGCGCACCAGTAGCACCATTACCGCTATTATAAGCATTGAATGTTATTAATGCTCCGCTATTTACAGCATTGGGTAGCGATGTAATAGTTACCAGTGTGCCTGCTGGATCGTAAGGATCTTGGGAGCCGTATCCTGTACCTGTATAAGTTTGTGCGAGACCAGAAAAACTTGCGGCATATCCTGTAGTTCCTGAGTTGCTTGCCGCAATTCCTGGATTAGTAGTAGCACTAGTAGTACTAATACCTCCACCTGAAAGTACAGTAGCGGCTGTAACAGCACCGTTTGTTCGAATATAAACATTACCTCCACTAGGTATAGCATCTACATACGTGTGGGTACCATCTGATTTAAAACGTGCAGTATTCGTATTAGCGCCAACATACAAGTCACCAGCCACATCTAACGCACCGTTGGGGTTAGTTTGATTAATACCAATTGTGCCAGCTGAATTTTGTACTATCACTCCGCCTATATTCATATAGGTAGATCCGCTAACGTTAGTAATACTGCCAACTGATGTACGTGCTACTAGTGTAGGGAGCTGACTATTTGTATTATTTAAAAATATTCCGTCAAAATTCCAATTGTGTGCGCTTAGTCCAATACCTGCGGTATCTATTGCAAAATATGTAGTAGCACCATATGTACAAGTAACAAATTGTAAAAATGGAGCAGATCCTATCGGAGTTAACTGTAGTGTATAACCTGTATAACTTCTTTGTACTTGTATGTTCCAACTTTGATGATCGTTGCCAGTTCCAGTACTGCCTCTATTTGCAGTGAGAACTCCTGACATATGGTTTGCATTTACTGTGCCGCTTGGATCAGGAATTAATAATATAATACTTGCAACAGTTCCTGGAGTGTTAGGATCGGTGTTTTGTCCTAAATAATAATTAATATATCGTGTTGCGTTGCCATTAAGTAAACTATATCCACCAATTGAACTTGTTCCATTAGCATTTATACCGCCACCAAAACTTGCTCCACCTGTTACTTGTAGCGCACCTGTGCTAGTGTTTCCTACTGTAATTGCGGCATTATTTGTAAATGTAACAACACCTGAAGCTCCGAGTATACCAGTGCTAGATAAAGTACTAAATGTGCCTGCGGCTGCAGATGATCCACCAATTGTTATTCCATTAATTGTTCCGCCGGTTGCTGTTAAACTTCCAGTGACTACACTTCCGCCAACCCAACTTGTTACATCATAATTTGTGCCATCGCTGACTATAGTAATAATACTGCTAGCTGGCAAACTAATCGTACTTCCTGGTACAAATCCTGAAGTAATAAAAGCACCGCTTGGTGTACTTAATGTAATAGCACTACCGGTTGAATTGTAAAATGTTTGACTTTGGCCCGTGTATAATACAGGATTAGGCACTGTTACTGTACCAGATCCTGTAAGTGTGGTCAACAAGCCGCTACTAGGAGTAGTAATTGTACTACCACCTGCAACTGAACTCGTCGACGATACGGTATTATATCGTGCCATATTCGCTCGAGAGTCCTATTAACTTGATGAAGTTTCTATGCCGTAGACGTTTACGTTTACACCAGTGTTACTTGCTTGTACAACAACTAATTTGTTAGCATCTAATACTAGACCAGTACGTTCAAACACACCATATGCTACGATTGTAGTTTGAAACTCAATAAATTCGTTAGTAGCAGGACTGCTTGTGGCAGCTAATGCTAATTTGATAGTTACTGATGTTGCGTTGGTATTAGTGAAACTTACGTTGAATACACTATAGAAACCAGTTGGTACTGTGTATACAGTTTGGTTTGTGTTTGCACTAGCAATTGCCGCGCTACCTAATCTTCCTGTTGCCATTTTTATTTCCTCTTTTTATCTTTGTCCGAACCATACTAGAGCAACTGGACTTCCGTCAATGCCGCCTGTAAAGTTTAATTTTGTACTTACAGTAATTGTTCCACCTGTTAGTGTAGTAATTGTACTACCTGACAAGTAGATATTACCAGCTGTTAAACTATTTACGTTCAAGCTACTTAGTCCGCCACCAATTTGGCTGGTAATATAGCTCTTAATAGCTTTTTGTGTTGGTAAAATACTATCGCTGTTAGCTGTAAAGTATGGGTCAGTACTAAATTGTGTAATTGTAGCTGAACCAGCTCCTAATGTAACTGAGCCAAGTGTCAATGACTGCAAGCCAGTTAAGTTAAACGCACTAGCGTTCAATGTTGCTACACCTGTTGCCTGTTGAACAGTAAACAAGTTACCTACGTTAAAGTTACCATCTTGGTCAGTACTGGTGTAGAACACACGGCCACCCACGTTAGCATAAGTTTGATTACCTTGTATTGCACTGGTAATATTAACA
>Ga0208250_1000198_pt1 | contig 20683 bp, 17 predicted proteins | sample CryBogCBE18Aug09_FD_184557 | JGI IMG/M metagenome (GOLD analysis project Ga0208250, IMG submission 184557) | Freshwater microbial communities from Crystal Bog, Wisconsin, USA - CBE18Aug09 (SPAdes) (version 2) | ecosystem: Environmental > Aquatic > Freshwater > Lake | place: Crystal Bog... | reverse complement strand
TGTAATACAATTGACATAGTTTTTTGGTCCAAATCACCACCAGCAGTTAATGTGGAATTTCCTCTAAAATGTATGCCATTTGAGTTTCCAAAAACAGTACCGTTAACTCGTATTGCTGCTCTAGGCACATTTCCTGTTTGACCATTAACTGTTGCTGAAATAAAATACGTACCTGTTATAGGTGCGGTAAATCTTCCGTTTGAAAAATTATAAGAATTATATTGGTCAAATACTTTTGTCGATACATTATTTGAACCACTCGTGCCACCATAATTAATAACACTATTAGTTGACCATGTTATGTCATTTGATTGACAAGCAATCAAACAAGCAGGTTGATTTGGAACACGCATTTGTCCTGAACCGTTCAGCCACCATTTTGGTGCACCACCACTACCCGTTGCTGGGTTACTATTTTGTGTTGTGGAAAATGTTGTATGATTCCAAAAACCAATTGAACCATCACCAATTGCAGCACCAGAAGCACCTGCATATACAGACCATCCATTTGGACCAACAGAAGATGCTGAAGGTAATAAAGTTAATGCTGCGCCAACAGAACTACTACTATTAATAATTTCAACGCCACCAGTATTATTATCCCATTTTGTTCCAACTACTTGTAATGTATTACTTCCTGTTGGTTGAATCTGTAAACCAGAACCATCAGTAGCCGTAATTGAGCCAATAGAAGTACCACCAAAATTTTTAAAATTTAGTGAATCAGATCCGCCATTAGGTGTAGTAATTTGAAATGTCATATTAGAATACGATATATCTTGAATTGGCTGAAATAGTAAATGTTGTTCCTGGTGCTTGCAAAATAGGACCAACAGAGAAAGCACCTGTACCTGATGGTATAGTAACACTCGAAGTAATTGTAGTATTGTTTAAAAATATTACATTATTACTATCTAAAAAAGCACCAGAAGGAATTGATACTGCAGTATTTGATACAGACGTTACACGACCATCAGCACCAACAGTAATAGAAGGAATCTGACTTGCAGAACCGTAGGTCTTAGGTACAACACCAGTAGTCGTGAGCTGACTACTGGTAATTGAATTTGCTGATACCGGATTGATGCTTTGTACAAGCATTGGAACTCCTTACGCTTGCGCCTCTGTCCATGAGTAACGAGCTTGAATGGTTGAAGAAGGCGGAGTTCCTGCTCCTGTACCAACGTTCTGTGCAGTAAGTGTCAATACGTCAGGACCGTTAGGGTAAATACCCACAGCAGCGTTAGCAGTACCACCACCTAATACAGAATTACCTAAAGCAAGCAATGGTGTTAAGTCTTGTTGTGTTGTAGCATATTGTCCAGCAGAACCTTGTGTATTCAAGAAGAATCCGAATACTGGTTCACCACCGGTTACTGTTGTACCTTGTGTGTGGAAAATGTATTGAGACAAACTTGAACCACCAACGTTTTGCCATTGTTCTGCAGTGTTTGATGTTGTACCATTCAACACAAGTGTCATCAAGAAAGAACCGTTGGCGTAAATATCAGTTTCAAATGGCAATTGCTGCATACGGTTAATAATTTCACGAACACCTAATGCAGCACCTGGTGTACCAGAAGAAGCAGTAGGCGATACACGGAAACTCCAAACAGCTTGTGTAGAACCAGTTGCAACGTTAACCGCATTTGGTTGTCCTTTTGTGAAAATGAATGATTTATCTGGTGTGAAACCGCCATCCATAATTGCAGAAGTACCCCAATGGTTAATCTCAGGAGCAAACTGTGGTGAATGTAACTCAATAGCAGTCTGAGCAGTTGCTGAGAAAGTAAATGTTTGAGCAGTATTACTTAATGCGGCAAATGTAACTGTATTTGCAACACCAGTATTAATTGCAGATTGACTCATTACAACAGTTGAGGAGTTTGGAATTGACACAACAAACGCTTGGTTTGGAATACCTTGACCATAAGCATATTGACCAATTTGAACACCTGTTGTAGATGCTAAAGAAGTAATATAGTTATTACCGGCAGTTAAGTTGCCTGTTGTAGAAAGACCTGCTTGACCACGAGAACTGATAATAAATGAGTTAGAAGTCAACGAAGAATAATTCATAAACTCTGAGTTGGCAGCATTACGAACCCAAATTGTTCCTGATGATGGGAAACCTGCTGTGGTATTAGCATATACAATAGTATCAGTAGGTGTTACATTACCCCACAATCCGTTTGTACCGCCACCAGTCAAGAAAGTAATTTTTGAGAATGTATTAGTTTCATAACGACCAGGTAAGTTACCTGAACGCATATAAGCCAAATAGTTGACGTTATTGTTAATCATTTTATGGCAATAAATTACGTTACCATCAGCACCACGAATACCCCAACGAATAAAACCAGCACCGTACCAAGAGTAGTCAATGTAGAACATCTGCATCTTGCTTAAATCAACTTTAAATCCGGAAGGACCTGTACCATCTAAACGGTCAATATTGAATTGACTTGTTGGAATGATTGTATCAATTGTTTTACTGACAACAGCATTAGTTAATGATAGTGTGCCACGATAAGCAGGCTGAACTTGCATTGCAGTATCAGAAGTAATGTGTGTAACACGATAAGACATACCTTTGATAACAATAAAGTCACCAACAGAAAGTTGTTTATTCAAATATGAATTATAACCTGATGTAGTTGTTATAGAAGTAGAACCTGGAGTTACAGTAAACTGTCCAGCAATTTGATATACAGAAGAACGGCGTACTGCTGATAATGTTTGACCATCATACTTCCAGAAAATGCCGTTTTGTGAATCAAAAATACCAATTTGATTTTGTGCGCCATACCATGTAGAAACGTTGCCATAAACTGGACCGCTTGCAATTGGATTTGTTGGAACTGTATTTGCAATGTAAGTAAATTGATATGGATTAATTACGTTTTGAACTGTAAAGAAACCGTTGTAGGCAGATTCGTTTGCCTGAGAAATAGTAATACCTGTTGGGTAGTTAATATTGTGTGGGTCTTTTGTTGTTACAGTACACAATGTACCAGATGATGTGATACCATCAAGATTCAACTGAGCTTGTAATGTAGTACCAGTAGACATCTGAATACCTTTACCAGACTGATAACGGAAATACCTACGAGTCTGACGAATGTATTGATTATTGTGTGAAGAAGCGTTTGTAGAGAAACGAACACCACCGTCCCATGGACGATGAACTGCTAAACCTTGTGGTCGTACATACAAGTTAGCATTTGTTAATGTCAATGAACCATTAGTTGGCGCTGCAATTGTACCTGTTGTGATATATGTAAACACAGTTGGTGAAACAACAGTTGCTACGGCAAAAGAACCGTTAGCAACAGAAGCACCAGTCATAGCAATTTCGTTACCAACAGCAAGACCGTGTGGGTTTGTTGTAACAACAGTAACTACGTTTGATGTTGCAGAAGCAGACACCATAGAAATAGATGTGTTGCTAAAAATACCACCTTGATAGAGGTTGGTAAGACCAGGATTATATAACGAAGCAGCAGAACCAGTATAAAAGAATTTACCGGTATAGTTAAATGTATTAGATGTGCCTGTTGTATTGGTCTGTGTTAAGTTGTTGTTTGAATCAACAATATAAATTCCGTCAGCACCTGCATACAAAGTATCTAACATAACAATTGGTGAACCAACTGCTGGTGCATTATTACCTGACTGTACAGTACCAGTATATGTTCTCGAACCGTTTGTGCCGGTTAAGTTAGTTAAGTTTAAGTTACCGGTAGCAGTTATGTAATAAGCAAATGGCTGATTATTAATTAATGCCAATTGTTCCCACTTGGTTGTTTGTACTGAGTACTCGTAGTCAGTATCGATTAATGATTGTGGAGTAGAAACACGGAGTTTGTTAATTGGATCTAAAAATGTTTCAGACGGAGCAATTTTTTCATCGTATTCATCAATAACAATAGCTAACTTATCTGTTGCACTTAAAGCAGTTGTATTATAGTTTAATACAATAGTTGTTGTCGTGGCACCTGTATAGTTACCAGTAGTATCTGGTCCAACAACATATGAAGTTGCTGTTAGATTAGGATCCGAGAAGTTAAAGATAACCTGATTTGTTGTGGTATCAGTAATGAGGACTAAACGCTCTTTAGGAACAGCACGTGGAATAACGATTGTTCTTGTAGAAGGTGTAAACGAATAGTAGGTATCAAGTATTACTTTGCGTGCCATTTTAGCTCCAGAATTTATTTAACATCATGTTCTATTTAGTAACCCATAAAAATGTCTAGTGGTTTAAAGGGGTAAGTCTTTGGTGTTGCCGGTGCTGTTCCAACCACGGTTCTAATTGAAATCTGTGAACCAAGAGGTGGACAATCTGCAAATTGTAGGTAACCATTTGATGAAGGATTACCCGACAAATTAATTGTATATCCTTTAGATGCTGAAGGTATATTTGCTAACCAAACTGTATCATATTTATAATAGTATCCTGGTTGGTATACGCCATTGACATAAACCATTAAATTCCATGGACTATTAATTGTTACAGGACTTCCATTATATTGTAATGGAAAAGCACTATTGAAACCAGATACTTGATATGAAACATCATCAAGGTCGTATTCATCAGTAGACGAAATTGGCGCAGAAGAACCAATCGATACTGTTTGAATATTTAAATTGGCTGCCAAACTGGCAGATGTTACAGAACCATTATTAGGAACATTTTGTGCTGAAAGACCTAATGCTTGCGCACGAATTAATGTACCGGCAGGTGGGGTAAAGTTTAATTGTAATGTAGAACCCGTTACAGAATAATCATATTGAACCACACCGTTGGCAGTAACAATTAAAGATGATGTTGAAACAGGTGGTGCAACTAATGTAAATGCAGTCTGAGCACCATTAGCAGTTACAAGAGTTATAAAAGTATTGGTAACAGGCAAAGACAACATAGACTGAGTAATTGTCTGTGTGCCTGGAACATTGACCTGGTTTGTTTGGCCAAGGTAGATAACTTCAATTGGAGAACCTGCACCTGGCGGTGAAGTAAATGTTAAAATATTACCATTTAAAAAGTAAGATGGATTTTGTACCGCAGCAATCTGCTTAACACCAGAAATATAAACAAGAATTGATGTTGCTGAAGCAGGTGTATTTGAAAGATAAAACGCAGTCGTTGTACCAGTACCGGTGAAATAATCCACCGGATAGTTCATTGATACAAGTGGGTTGCCTAAGTAAGAAATTTTAAACCTCTACTGTTATGTTAAACTGTAACTAATAATAACAACACCTGATCCGCCATTGCCTCCAGCAAAACCTCCGCCACTACCCGAACCACCACCGCCACCGGTGTTTGTGGAACCAGGAGTACCTGAGGTACTTGGTCCTGATGGATAATTACATACTCCGCTTATTCCGCCACCTCCAAGTCCGCCAGGAAATTGAGCGCCGCCACCAGTATGACAAGCACCGCCACCACCGCCAGCATAATAAACTGAACCACTATTTACTTGGCCAACACTTAAACTTGTTGCGTTAGCAGTAGGAAGAATTGTGTTGGTTAATCCAATACCTCCAGAACCAGCAGTATTATTATTTACACTTGGATTTCCCGCTGCACCAGCACCACCGCCTCCGCCACCGGCTCGAGTTGCTCCGTCTGGAGTAGTTCCGTTTCCACCAGGATTTCCTTGACCTGGTGTTCCTGAACCGCCAGCATTTCCTGATACAGAACTTCCTCCGCCGGATCCACCTGGGGCTCCTGTGCCGTTACTATTAATTCCTCCGCCACCACCGACCGCTGTGTATCCAAAGGCAGTAGTTGGTGAACCTGGTGAAGCAGGTGAAGCATCCGTTCCGCTTCCGTTACCTCCAGATCCAACAGTAATTGTATATGATGTTGCTGAAACAGGAACACTAGAAGCAGAAATTAAACCACCGGCACCACCGCCACCACCTGCATTTTGACCGGCACCACCTCCACCAGCAACTAATAAAACTTGTGCAGTAGTTGAAAGTGCCGAAGTAAATGTTCCTGAAGAAGTAAACACATGAATACGACTAGTACCATTAGTAACAATACTATTACCACCAGTAGGTATTGTTAAAGATGTTACAGCAAACGCTGCTGATGCTATACCGCCAGAAGAAGTAAATTTAATATTGATTGTGCTACCACCACTCAAACCATAAATGGCTGAAGGTACTGCAACTCCCGATAACAAAGTATCACTAGTTGGGGTAACAACAATAGATGCAGTAGTTGCACCTGAACTAAATGTAACAGAACCTGCAGCAGTACCAAAATTTACACCATTTATTGATATGTTTGATGGAAATCCACCGTAAATATTTCCTGTTATACTATTAATAACTGGTGTTGGTTGTGATACTCTAGTCCATCCATAATTAGTATAATTTTCTAAAGCATTAATATCAGTATTATATCTTAAATTCCCGTATACTGGAACTCCTGGTCTTTGTGCTGTATTACCAGAAGGAATATAAACAGCACCAGTACTTGAAGTTTGAAGAACAAATGTTCCATCTACTTGTGATGATTTAATAACACCTGTAATTTGTGTATTAGAGATACTTGAAATTTGATTTGCAAGAAGCAAGCCAACAATACCTGTGTTAGCAACACCAGATGTTGGAGAAATTTCATTAGAAGTAATTAACTGTTGTGACATAGTTTTTTATTAATTTATTAACGCTTTTATTTCATCTTCTGTTAAACCTAATGCAATAAGTTTAGATATAGCAGAAGCTTTATTATTTGCTGCTGATTGTAATGATACAGCAACAATTGATTGTGTTGAATCCCATAAAGCATCTAACTCAGACTTAGTTGGTTTAGGTGAATTTGAATACCATTCAAGTCCTTCATAATTTTCACCAACTAATTGCCAACTAAAATTATTAAAATGTGTTTCTAGGATTTTAGCATAATCAATCATCCTGCAATCTCCATTAGAGTTACAGTACTAATACCTCTTTTACCTGTACTGCCAGCGGAATCAGTCACTGACCTATTAATATAAAGTGTGTTGCTATTATCATTAATTGTAACAAACTGATACGTCAATGCTGATGTTGAAGCTGGACTATCAATATACGATCCAACAAATGTATTAGTTTGATTATTGTCAGATGTAAAAGCCATACCAATTTGCACTTGTTGCTGGCCAGATCCTGCAACTCCTTGGCCAATAGCAGTTCCGTTTCTAGTAAAGTATCCACCATATGTTGTACCCGCACAACCATACATAATTTGCAAAATAATATAAATTCTGCTTGATGTGGATGATGGTGTAATGGTTGCAGAAAGTCCAGTTACGTTGGTTGGCGTTCCATTTGATACCAAAGTAGTAGTGGTATTTAAAACACCTTGTACAACTTGCAATATTCCACCGGTTTGTTTAACCATTGGCCGACCAGAAGAATTAAGAACTGTACCACTTACCGCCAAATCTCCATTTCCATTAACTGCCAAAGCACTAGCAGTTACTTGTGTTCCGGATGAACTATAAACTTGAAGTGCTAAATTGTCAGATGTTGCAGTTGCACTTGACGTTTTTTGCCATTGATAAGCAAAACCACTAGGATTAAAAATAGTACCTACATCAACATCTCGGTTAAATGCAAAAGAATTTCCAGCATTACCTATTGTAATACCATAACCCCCACTAGCAGTATTTGCTTTTATTGTTCCTAAAACTTCAAGTGTTTTGGTTGGTGAAGATGTTCCAATCCCCCAATTTACCGCTCCAGTATTTAAATTTATTGGGTTGATTGCACCATAACCAATATTTGTCATTGCGCCAATAACTTGTGTATTAGCTACTGTGGAAATTTGAGTAGGCGTAATAGTACTGTTAGCAATTTGCTGAGCAGTAATAGAATTATTGACGATGACAGAACCAGGAACCGTATTGCTTGTTAATGCTTGAGCAATTACGTTTGCTGATACTACATCACCGGAGATTTGTGTTAATGACATGGTTTATTTATTCTTAGAAGGTAATCGTACCAGAACCGGTAAATGTATAAATTAAATTTCCTCCAGAATTGACTGGTCCCGTAAATGTTCCGGTTGCTACAGCGACTTTATAGAGTGAAGAATAAGAAATGATTACAACACCACTACCGCCACTTCCGGTTGTATTTGTACTAAAAGAACCTCCGCCTCCACCGCCTGTTCCTGGACTTCCGCTACCTGCTGCAGTACTACCATTTCCTGCGCCGCCTGCACCTCCACCACCAGTACCTCCAGCTCCACCTGCTTGTCCACTACTTAAATTATTGCCACCGCCACCACCGCCACCAGCATATGTTACTGATGATCCTGAAATTGATGAAGCAGTTCCGTTACCGCCAATGCCGCCATATCCGCTACCGGCGTTCATAGAGTTTCCGCCAGGTGCGCCAGCTCCACCTCCGCCTCCACCAGCATAACCTACGCTACTTTGTGATGTACCTTGACCACCAGGATTTCCTTGGCCTGGAGTCCCCGAACCGCCGGCTCCATTTTGTCCGCCATTCCCTCCCGCACTGCCTCCTCCTCCAGAACCGCCAGAACCGCCAGTATTATAACCTCCAGCACCGGCACCACCACCGACTGCTGATGTGGGATATGCAGTAAAAGATGTTGAACCGCCCTGTGATCCAAAAGCACTACTCGAAGCAGCTGCACCCGCTCCTCCAGTACCAACAGTAATATTATATGTTGTACCGGCTGTGACAGTTTGTGTACCAGTAATAAAACCTCCTGCACCACCGCCACCACCGCCACCAGCTCCGTTATTTCCTCCACCACCTCCGCCAGCAACAAGTAAAAAACTAACTGTGCTTGTAGATCCTTGGCCGTATTGATACCATTGAGCTCCTGTCCAATATTCAGCATAACCAGTAGTTGTATTAAATCTGGTTTGTCCTGCAACGTTAGCAGAAGGTCGTTGAGCACTAGTACCAATAGGAAGATACATTGCACCGGTGCCATTTGCTGAAGCAGCATCTAAATGAGTGTTTGAAATAGCTCCGTTAACAATTTGACTGCTATTAATTGCGCCAGCACCAATATTTGTCATTACGCCAACAACTTGTGTATTAGCTACCGATGTAATTTGACTACTAATAATGTTACCGGTAATATTTGTATTTGCTACTGATAATGCACCAACAATTGCTGTATTAGCAACAGAAACAATATCAGTAGAACTTATTTGTTGTATGGTCATGTTATTTTAGAATGTAATTGAACCTGAACCGGTAAATGTGTAAACATAATTAGTTCCAACCGGTGACATTGAATAAGTTCCTGTTGCGATAGCTTGTTTATAAGTTTGCGGGTAAGAAATAATTACAATACCCGAACCGCCATTTCTGCAACCTGATCCGCCGTTACCGCTATTTGCAGCACCAACAAGAAATTGTGTACCTCTACCTCCTGCCGCATACGTTACTGATGAACCACTAATTGAACTGGCTAATCCTGGTCCTGCAGTAGAAGGAATACTAGAAGTCCCGTTTACTGCGGCACCACCCGCACCACCGCCAGCGCCTTGGTCCCAACCACCATTAGAGTTAATTGGCGGAGCATTGCCTCCTGGAAATCCTTGTCCTGATGTTCCAGATCCGCCGGCCGCTCCTGCGTCACCACCGCCACCGCCTGAACCACCAGAACCTCCGGCTTGACTACGAGTTCCTCCGTAACCGCCACCAACTGTTGTTACTAATGAACCAATTGATGAAGATTGTCCTTGTGATCCATTTGTTCCGCCTCCTGTACCTGTGCTATCAGGACCTGATCCTTGTGAACCTCCACCACCAACAGTTACAGTATAAGTTTGTGTTGCTGTTATTGGAGTTACACCTGTGAGGAGTCCTCCAGCGCCACCGCCACCACCAACGTCCGAATCGGTAGCACCACCGCCGCCACCAGCAACAACTAGATAATTAATTGTCGGTGTTGAAGAATTTCCATAAGGAGTCCATACGGTACCTGTCCAATATTCAGAATATCCGGTATCAGTATTAAATCTAGTGTAACCAACAGTATTTGCCGCAGGTCTTTGAGCAGTAGTTCCAAAAGGAATTGATAATGCACCAGTACCACTAGAGCTTGCATTATCTAATTGAGTTCTTGTTAGTGTTCCGGTTAATTGTGTATTAGCTACCGATGTAATTTGTGAACTAATAATATTACCAGTAATCTGAGTATTAGATACTGTGTTAATTTGGTTTGAATTAATTAAACCAACAATAGTAGTATTGGATACTGAAGCAATCAAGTTTGTTGTAATTGAATTTGCTTTAAATGCAGTTGTTGGTATTGTATTGGCAACAAATGCAGAAGTAGGAATAGAATTTGCTGCATACTTACTTGTTGTTATTGAACCATCAATTGGTACAACACCTGTACCAATAATAGATTGTTGGGTACAACGAATAACAGATGAAGTAGCAGGTGCAGAAGTAAATGTTAATGTTGTGCCGTTTACAGAATAATTTGAAGGATAGTTTTGTGTAATACCATTAACAGTAACAAGACAAGAATTTGCTGAAAGTGCCGCTTGACTTAATGTAAATGATGTTGTTACACCATCACCAGTAAAAGTATTAACAATTGGATTTAATAAACCACTTGCCAAATGATATGCTTGAATTGTATTTGCTGCAATTGCTTGAGCAGTAATAGAGTTGGCACCAACACCTAAAGAAGCATTAATAAATTGCTTATAGATGACTGCAATATTACCTGTACCAACGGAAGGAGTTCCTGTAAATGCTAACTGTGTTGCCGTACCAGGATTATTAACAATATAATAAGCACCACCCGGATCTTGTACCACATTATTAACAATAACTTCAATATCACTATTGGCTGATACAATACGAGAAAGTGTAAATACGGTCGTAACACCATCACCATTGAAATGGTCATATGATGTAGAAGAATATCCGAATGAATCCGGTCTGTTACCTAAAAAACTCATGTTGTCTTTTCTTTATTAAAATACTCTAAACATTCGGCAATTGTTTTGTGTCTAATATATTCATCACGAATTTCTTGTGATGTTGGTGCTTGAACATAACCTTGTATTTCTTCTGACCATTGATTATCTGGCCAATCAATAATTTCAAATGTTCCGTTACCTGCTTGTAATGCGTACATACATCCTGGTCTGAGAGATTTCATGGCAGTATCAATACCCCAACAAAATCCATTTTCATTTGTAAAACTTTTTATAATTTCTTCAAGTGTCATCATAATAAACTCCCAATTTAAACTGTTGTTGCTACCCAAGATTTAGTTGATTCATTCCATGTATATGGACCGCCTGTTGTTGGCATTGGTGTTGGTGCTGTCCATGTCCATGTTGGCGCAGAAATTGTCCAGCTTGGAAATGGTTGTGGTGGATAGAATACATCATGTGTACGGTCGTATGTGTAACCAATACCGGCATAGTTGCCACGAAGTGGTGTACCACCTAGTTTGTGTACGCCACCTTGTGTGTTGTAACTAGTTTGAATCCAATCGCCTGGTGTTGAATCTACAAAGGTATTGAAAAATTCGGCTTCAGCAACAATTACGTTGATTACTTTGCCGTCTAATACTTTAGCATAATGTGACATTTTAAAACACTCCTGTTAAAATTAATTATATTTATTAAGAAACAAACGTTCCTGATGAAGTAAATGTATGAACCCAATATTTTGTACTGCCTGATGTGTAACTTGTAATACTATTTCCGCCAGTTCCTTTTTGCACAGAAGAAGCGTAAGAAATAATTACAATACCTGGACCTCCAGGTGAACCTGATGCTGATCCTGCGCCTGCATTTCCTCCGCCACCACTACCTGTTCCTGGAGTTCCTGGATTTGTACCGCTGCCGCCATTTCCTTGGCCGGTTCCGCCAATGCCCGAACCACCGGTTCCGCCAGTACCACCGCCTCCGCCTCCAGCATAAAAACTAGGTGTGCCTGTGATTGATGATGATAATCCAACTCCGCCTAAACCTCCGGAAATTGGTTGTCCTGGTGTTGCATTGCCTCCTGTTCCGCCTGCGCCACCGCCGCCACCACCACAACTAGAACCTCCAGTACCTCCAGGATTTCCTTGACCTGGAGTTCCTGATCCGCCAGGAGTTCCTGGATGTCCGCCACCACCGCCGGATCCTCCTGGATTTCCACCATTTCCGCCGCCGTTATTTCCTCCGCCGCCACCAACTGTACTTACTATTCCTGTAATACTAGAAGTTCCACCAGACGAAGCAACTCCTCCTCCACCACCAACAGTAACACTATATGTTGTTCCGCTAGTAACATAGTAATTAGAAGCAGTTATCAATCCGCCTGCACCGCCACCACCAGTTTCATAACCGCCAGGACTTCCTTGTCCTCCACCGCCGCCACCAGCAACAACCAAATAACTTAAAGGATAAGATGTTACTAAATTTTGCCAGCCTGAACCAGAATTAAATTCAATAAGACCACTTGTAGTGTTAAATCGTACTGCGCCAGATGTATTTGCAGAAGGTCTTTGATTAGTTGCTCCGGCAGGAAGATAAACTGCACCAGTACCATTAGCAGTAGCTACGTCTAACATTGTTGCAGTGACACCACCTGGTCCAGGTAATGTTGTTCCTACAATAGCAGTATTTGATACAGAACCGATTTGACTGGCTTGAATTAAACCAGCAATAGCAGTATTGGATACAGAAGCAATCTGATTGGCACTAAGTTGACCATTAATTACACCAGCATTAACAGAACCAATTTGTCCATATGTGATACCATTTGGAGCAATTTGTCCAGCACTAATTGTATTATTTGCAATTTGTTGTGCTGTGATTGTGTTATTAACAAGTTGAGTACCTGTAATTGTATTATTGGCAATATCTACTGCTACAACAGCATTATTGGCAATAGAAGCGGTAATAATTTGTGAAATAGGCATTATTAACTAATCTCTAGTACACTTAAAATAGCATCAGCGGATCCAGGAACCGAAGAAGATACTTGTATTGAGTCTCCTGATTTTAGTACCATTTTTTGGTCGCCACCAATTACAACGATTGTACCACCAATAGGTACTGTGGCATTATTCACAATATAAGAAGCATTAAACGAATTAGATGAATCTAGTACATATGCAGAAACTTGAATTGTATTTGATGTAGTTCTATTAGCAATAGAAAGACCAATCACAGTAGACTGCGTTGCAGCAGGTCCTGTAAATACGGTAGTATTGGCTGTGCCGATACTTGGTTTAAGAGAGTTTGTAAATACGTTTGGCATTATTTAATCCTATTAATATTATATTTATCCTAGAGCAATGGAGTAAGCCAGAGCAGAAGATATAGCAATAAAGACAGCATTAGATGTTGCTAATGTGTTTGCCGAGTTTGATGAAACAGAACTACTTGTACCAGTAATTATTGTAGTGTCAGGGAAAGCAAAACTAACAGAAGCATTTACTGTATTTGCAAATAGTGTATTGACACCACTAATATTACCGCTAGGTCCACTTGTACTGATTGTATTGGCAACAATCAAATTGTTTGCTACTGTAAGGTTACCAGCAGTAATAATTGATGCTGTATTTTGAAGTGCGGTGTTAGCAATACCATAAGCCGCATTGGCCTCAGCAAAGGCGGCATTAGCGTAAGCGTATGGAGAAGCAGCAGTAAATTGTGTCGTACCATCAACAAATGTTACACCATTACCCGAACCGGTTACAGTATAGTTTCCGCCATATACACTACCTTGAACACCTACGCCACCATAAACCTGTAAAGCACCAGAGGTATTACTTGTTGCTGGTGTGGCCATCTTGATGACCAATTGCTTCTGTGTATTTCTTAGTCGAATAACTTCATTTGAAGTATTGAAACCACCTACTGCCCATACCATATCACCGACTGAGCCTGTGGTATCGGTAGCAAATACTAAATTACCACCTGCACCTGAGTTTGCCACAGCACCAGAGAAAATATAGCCATCTTGTGGTAAGGTAATGGTAAAGTTTGGATCAGCAAAAGACGAACCGGTAATACCCATATCAATCCATCCATGGTCGTTTCCTGGACCTGGATAGGTGTCAACATAAGCAATATAGTCGGCAGAACCTGTATTTGATCCTCCGTTGAGGAGGGCGGCTTGAGTATAGTATTGACCTGGTGTTCCTGTTGAAGAAACACCTTTCATTACCAAAGCAGGATTGGTAATATTAGTATTGAAAGCATTATTACCAATATATGTGGTATTGGCAATTATGACATATTGATTATGGTATGTGTTACCACTAAATGTGGAACCACCAGTAACAACTAAAGCAGTAGATGTGTTGGTATTAGATATCAACAATTTACCAGTCATTGTATCACCGGCACGCTGAACTGCCGTATTTGCTATGCCGTTAGCACTATTTGCTTGACTGTATGCTGAAATAGAATAAGTGTTGATTGCAGCAATTAAAGTATTCTGAGTTAAATTTACACCAGTAAGATAAACGGTATTAGCGCCTGCAGTATTAGCAGTATTGTATGCCGCCTGCGCTGAGTTTGTGGCAGCATTGGCTTGTGTATAACCAGAAGTTGCGTAAGTATTAGTTAAGTTAGCTTGATTGTATGCTGCATTGGCAGTTGTTGAAACTGTATTTGCTAAATTATAACCTGACTGAGCAGAATTTGTAGCTGCGTTTGCTTGTAGATAAGCCGCATTAGCAGTTGTTGATACAGTATTGGCCAAATTATAACCAGATTGAGCAGAATTGGTTGCAGCATTTGCTTGAGCATATGCCGCATTTGCTGTGGTAGAAACTGTATTGGCAAGGTTGTAACCAGATTGGGCTGAATTAGTTGCTGCGTTTGCTTGTAAGTAAGCGGCATTAGCAGTTGTTGATATGGTATTGGCAAGATTATATGCTGAGTTTGCTGCGGCAGAAATATTATTAGCAAAGTTATAAACAGATTGCGCTGAGTTTGTGGCAGCATTTGCTTGTAGATAAGCTGCATTTGCCGTGGTACTTACTGTATTTGCTAAATTATAACCAGATTGAGCAGAAGCCGTAGCTGCATTAGCCTGAAGATAAGCTGCATTAGCAGTTGTTGAAACTGTATTTGCTAAATTATATCCAGACTGTGCTGAAGCAGTAGCAGCATTTGCTTGTGCATATCCTGATGTTGCATATGTATTGGTCAGATTGGCTTGATTGTATGCAGCCTTAGCATAAGTTCCAACTTCTAAACCATTATCATAAACAGCAGAAGCGTATACATTACCTTGTACACCAATACCACCAGTAACTTGTAGAGCACCAGTCGTTGTACTATTACTTGCATTAGTTGATTTAATTACAACATTATTTGCAGCAGTAATACGCATCACTTCATCTGGCGTATCTCCACCATTTGTACTAAAAATAATATCTTTATTTGTGTAGGTACTAATTACAAGATTACCGCCACCAGTAAATGTATTACCATAAGCATACAAATAAGCATCATTAGGTCCTGTTAGACCATAACCAGGTTGATTGTATGTGGAACTATTGATACCCAAATCAACAAAGGTATCGTTTGCGGTACCATTATCAGCAGTAACAACTAAGTCGCCTGATGCCTGATTGCCTGAATTAATATTCTGTAAATTAATCTGAATGTAACCATTGTAGTTACCATCAGCTTCAAATATCGTCTGTGGTTCAAAAGTAAATCCTGTTGGAATACCAGCATACAAAGCACCAAAACCATTTGATGTTGCACCAAAGAATTCACCAGTATTACCTGTAATAGTTGTATTGATTACGTTACCTGTTACAGCAATATTACCCGTTACAGATAAGTTACCAATAATACTTGTGTTACCATTGATTGTACCACCAGAAGAACTAAACTTAGTATTAGCCCAATTGTATGCCGCTTGAGCAGAATTAGTTGCTGCGTTTGCCTGAACATAGGCAGCATTGGCAGTCGTTGATACTGTATTTGCTAAATCGTATGCTGCATTGGCATGAGTAGAAATATTATTAGCAAAGTTATAAACAGATTGCGCTGAGTTTGTGGCAGCATTTGCCTGTAAGTAAGCCGCATTAGCTGTCGTAGAAACGGTATTTGCTAGATTATAACCTGATTGAGCAGAATTGGTTGCTGCGTTTGCTTGTAAATACGCTGCGTTAGCGGTAGTTGATACCGTATTAGCAAGATTGTAACCAGATTGTGCTGATGCGGTAGCCGCATTTGCTTGTAAATATGATGCGTTGGCAGTAGTAGATACAGTATTTGCTAGATTATAACCTGATTGTGCCGAAGCCGTAGCCGCATTAGCTTGACCGTATGCACTATGAGAATAAGTATCAGTTAAGTTTGCTTGATTACCAGCACTAACTGCATACGAATAAGCAGTATTTGCAGCTGCAAAAGCATTGTTTGAATTATTGTATGCCGCTTGAGCAGAATTTGTGGCCGCATTAGCTTGTAAATAGGCAGCATTTGCTGTCGTTGATACAGTATTTGCTAGATTATAACCTGATTGTGCCGAAACAGTTGCAGCATTGGCTTGTAAATAAGAAGCATTTGCAGTAGTTGAAACTGTATTAGCAAGATTGTAACCAGATTGTGCTGATGCGGTAGCCGCATTTGCTTGAGCATATGCCGATGTGGCATAAGTGTTAGTTAAATTAGCCTGATTATAAGCAGAAGCGGCATATGTATTGACTGCCACCACATTGGCATTGATTGTATTAGTTACAGATTGAAAGTAAATAATATTAGCCGCCAAATTGGCAGTAGTAGTATTTGCTTGGTTGTAACCTGAAGTTGCGTAAGTGTTTACAGCAATAATTTGGTTATTCTGTGTAGTATTAACACCTACTTGATATGCCGTATTGGCTGCAATCTGAGATACTGCTGAGTTGGCATTATTATATGCCGCTTGAGCCGAGAATGTTGCTGCGTTTGCCTGCGCATATGCAGAATAAGCAAAGTTACTTGTAGCATTGGCAAATACATAAATGCCTTGTGCTAGTGTATTAGTTGCATTAGCTTGTGTAAATGCTGCATTAGACTGAATAAATGCTGCGTTAGCATCAATAAAAGCCGCTTGAGCAGAAGCAGTAGCCGCATTGGCTTGAGCATATGCACTAGTAGCATAAGTGTTTGTAATGTTTGCTTGTAGAAATGCTGCGTTTGCTTGAATGAAAGCGGCATTAGCATCTGTAAAGGCTGCTTGTGCTGAGTTTGTGGCTGCGTTTGCTTGAGCATAAGCCGTAGTAGCGTAAGTGTTTGTTAAATTGGCTTGAGCATATGCTGAATTGGCATATTGATTTGCCTGATTTGCTTGTAAGAAAGCAGCATTGGCTTGAATATAAGAAGCATTACTATTTGTATAAGCATACTGTGCTGAATTGGTGGCTGCATTGGCCTGAGCATAAGCAGCCGCAATCTCTACGTTCTGTGTTTGGTTGACCTGAACAAGGTTGAGAATGTAAGATTCACCAGCAATTGGAATAATCTCGTTATTTTTATCACCAATGTATAGTGTATTCGCCAAAAACGAATACGCCATCTGTCCATCAAGTAGTGTTGCTGGAACATTTGATGTATAAGAACGAAGGATTTGTATTGAGGTATTGGCCACTTAGAAAAATCCTCCATCAATATTTGTGATGGCTTGACCAGCTGGAGACAATACAAAAGAATTCGTATTTGCTTGATAAGTAATAACGTCTAAGTTAATCGCATTTGTTGCGTTCAGATCCGCCGCACCTAGAATGGTGTTTTTACCACCATAACTGATAGAGTTAATTCGGGGTGTTGTTGCTGACCCTACTTGGACATTTACTGTCCCAATTATTTGACCCATTTATTACCTCGTAACGGATGGAGAAATTTCAGCAATACCTTCTAAAATTCTAGTCACATTTCCTACACCGTCAGTAATAATAGTATCAAACACATATCGACCTGGAGGAATACTAGCTGTTTGAGCAGCAGTTAAAGATAAAGTTATTGTTCCAGAAGAGGCATTAAGAGCAGTAGCAAATGTTGCTGTTGTATTTGCTGCGTAGTAAGAATAACGGAGTTGACTTGCGGCTGTATAACCGCTCAAATTGTATGGATCGTTGTATACGTCATCAATAACAATTGATGTAGAGTATGTAGTACCTTGTTCTATATAGAGATTTTGATAGGCTGCTGGCATTTAAATTTCCTGATATTCTTATTATCCTATTGGATATTTATGTCATTTCCTACCTCACCATAAAAGTAAATTCGATTTTTGGACTCTAGGATTGCGGTCGGAACTTTCGGAGGCCGGAACGCAAAAAATCAAATTTTTACTTTTTCTTTAATTCGTCTATTTCGGCTTTGAGTTCTTTGATAGATTCAATTAATAAACCAACAATATTACCATAGGCAACGGACAAAGTTTTGTTTTCATCATTATTTTCCATAACAACTTCTGGTAGAATTTCTCTGATTTCTTGAGCAATTACACCTAAACCTTTACGACCATCTTTATCAAAGGTGACACCACGCAACTGCATTGTCTTATCTAAGGCGCCTGTAATGGTTTGTACATTAGATTTAAGTCTTATATCAGAATAAGCAGTTACGTTTCCTGCGGCAGTAAAGTTACCAGAACCATCTAATGTTCCTACGGTACTTGGTGAACCTCCGTTTGTTGGAGTAACACCTGTTCTCCAATACCAAGAAGAACCACTATTAGAATCAAAATAAGTAACATCATCAGTAAAAATGTGCAAATTGGAGTTATCGTAAATTCTTGTACCTGATGACCCACCGCTTAAATTATTACCCCAACAGAGTGCCCAACCATTCTGTAAGGCATTTCCTACAAAACCAGTAGAAGCTACAGTAAATGTATTGGCAGTATAATCACTTGTCGAATAAAGTGTATTGGCTACTGTGGCAGTGTTAGCATTAGTGGCATTACCATTGATATTGATATTCCATGTACCAGAAGCGCCAAGACCGGTAAGTGAAGGAGCATAAGTGTTATAAGTTGCGGCTGTGATAATTGAAGAACCGTTAACCGTGGCACCAGCAGGATTACTAACAGACAAAAATTGTGTTGCCATGCTAGTACCAGCGATAAACGATGGTGCCGTAACACTACCTGTAAATGCACCAGTAGAACCAAACGAGACTGCACCAGTAGTACTGAATGTATTACTTACTGCTGTTACACCACTTATACTTGTAGGACCAAAAACAGTTAATGCACCGGTTACGTTAGTATTTTGAGAGACAGTTAAAATACCATTGACTGTGGCATTATTGGCAACATATAAACCTGTACCTGAACCAGTAGCAGATAACTGACCGCCAGCAGTTACAGGACCTGAAGTTGTAATACTTTGTGTAGTATTTGAGAATGTTGCTAAACCGCCAACCGATAATGTATTTTGAATAGAAGCAGAAGAACCAAGACCTTGTACTTGCATGGCACCAGCAAAAATGGCACCGTTAGCAACCTGTAAACCTAGACTTGGATCATTAAGATACAATGTTCCTGTGGATTTAACATAGTTGTTAGCTACAAGATTATTATTTTGTTGTGTCAAAAAATTGGTTGTAACCACCCAATCACCGAAGGTGTTGGCGTAACTTAATAGGGATACTGTATTAGCCATTTAAATTTTTATCCAATAGTTTTGTTATCATCATCTTAATATCTTGTACATCATTTCTAACGTCAGCAATTTCAGATTTAATGTTATTTATTTCTTCTTTTTGGATCTTTGCCATACGGACTTTTTCTTGGTAATCATTAATTGCCTTACGGTCCGTATTGATAAGAGCCATTGAGTTAGTGTCTCTAATAAAATTAGCGTCTTTTACTTTAACGTACATATTAAATTCCTGTTCCTGCTGGTAATGCTACTGCACGAATATCTTGTAAGAATGGAACATTAGTTCTATCTGGTGTAGTAATAACAACTTTGATAGCAAACTGAATGAAGTTATTGTAACTAATGCCACTTGTACTTGTATAAGAAATATTGTTGTTGGCCAAGTTGTTAATACCAGGAGCATACTCATATTCAATAATACTATTTCTATTTGTTGAATAGTTTGTATAGTTCAATGTATTGGTCATTAACTGCCAGTTTTGATTCTCAAATACTTGTGTATCAGCAGAACTCAAAATTTTATAGTAAACATAGATTTGAGTATTAGGTGGTCTGTAAGCATCAATGTATACACGAAGGTCACCAGAATCATTACCTGCTGGCATGACTACTTTCTTGGTGAAGTACTTGGCATATCCATTACCACCATTCTTAGATGTTTCACCAGCAACAACAATTTGAGCATTCGCTGTAGATGTTGTACGACTTGTTGGATCGTATACAGTAATAGTTGGTGTTACCAAATAACCAGAACCTGGATAAGTTGTGTAGATGGATGTAATGCCGCCAGTAGTTGTATTTTGTGTATAACCAAATACAGGTAAATCTGTTGTACCCAAATCGTTTGTTGTATTAGAATTGGTTATGCCTGAAGTGATAACAATAGACAATGTATTGGCATTATAACTTGCGCCTGTATTGGCCACAGTAATAATGTTACCATCAATACCCATATTATTAACGTGATAGATGATGTTATACAATGATAAACCATCATCACAAATAACTGGACTTACATTTGGATCGTTTGAAGATAATGTAGCA
>Ga0208250_1000191_pt1 | contig 21007 bp, 37 predicted proteins | sample CryBogCBE18Aug09_FD_184557 | JGI IMG/M metagenome (GOLD analysis project Ga0208250, IMG submission 184557) | Freshwater microbial communities from Crystal Bog, Wisconsin, USA - CBE18Aug09 (SPAdes) (version 2) | ecosystem: Environmental > Aquatic > Freshwater > Lake | place: Crystal Bog... | reverse complement strand
GGGCCGCGACCGTGCTTACCTCATCTTGGGCAAAATCCTGCATCCAGACCGCCGCCGGAACCCGAGCCTTTTTGAGGCGCTCAATCATTTCAATTTGTGTATTGCTCATTTTCTTTCCTTAAATAACTTTCCGACCAATCCGTAAAATCGAGTTTTCCTTCCGGGGCATCAGGCCACAGATCCGTCCAGCGGATGATCCGCACCTCGCAGTCCACCTTCAGCAATGCCAAAGCCACCATCATCGCATGGGTCGTGCCTGGATCATCCCGATCCGGGCAAATCGTCACCGACCTCCCTCGAAGGGCTTCAGAAAAAGAATCCCGCCATTTACCAGCACCCATCGGGGAAGTCGTCGTTAGCAACCCCATTTTGGCCGCATTGTCCGCATCCTTTTCCCCTTCGAAGAGCCACACCTCCTCCTCCGGCCGCGCCGCCATCTCAGGCAGATGATACAGCACCGGCTCGATCCCGTAGAGATTCCAGATCCACCATTTCCCAGATAGCTTTTCCAACTTCGCCTCATAGATCCCTGACTTTTCCCCCTGCGCAGCAGGCCGCCGTTGGGAAAACGTCTTGCCACCCTTTTCATCGGTAAAGACATACCGCAGCGTCTGATGGACCAGCACCCCGGCGCTTGTCCGGTAATCATACGTCGCCATCAGCTTTTTCGGCCGAAACGGTTTCTTCCCATTGTTCAGACGTACCGCCTCATCCTCGATCCCAAGTTCACGTTTCATCCACTCGATGGCCGCCTTCTTATCGCAGCGCAGATACGTCATGATCAGATCGAGCTGATCACCCCCACCGTCACCCGACGGCGAATGATCCTTCCATTTCAATTCCCCATTCCGTTCGAAGATCGAAAACGATTCCGACGAATCAGGGCGCAAAGGCGAACAAAACGACCCCGTCTTGTTCGGCCATTCCGAGATACCCAAACGACGCGCCGTCGCATGCAGATCCATAAGAGCTTTCAGCTCCGGGACAGACTTTTTCATAAAATTATTTGGTTAACCGACGAATGGTTTGAAACGTGCACCGCGCATAGAACTCCAGATCCGCAGCCGTCAGCAGATTGGTATCATTTCCATCGATCCCTATCCTCTTGCGGATCCGGCAGGCCTTGTGGCCAATCGCATCGCAGAAAAGATCCAACCAAGACGACTTCAGGAACCAAATGAGGTCCTTTACCTCCTTCGAAGTGCTGAAATTCAGAGGATGCCGAGCCGCCCCATGACGCGACCCGCTATAGTAACTGAAGAAAACTTCATTTACTTGGTCGCCTTCATAAATCACCCCCTTGTCTCGAAGCGTCACATAATCCGTGATCGCCTGAAGCAGGATCGACTTCTCCAACTCCATCCATGCCTGGTCAACGCCGATGTGATTCATTCCTTCTTCCTTTTATTGATCCCCATCGAAGGGGCAAAACGATTCAGCTCCAGTTCGAGTTTCCGGATCATGCCCAAGCGATCCGCAGCCGAAGCCGAAACCACCTTGTGGGCATAAATCCTGATCCTCTTGATTTCAGCGCGCAGCGCCTCAATCTCATCCAGCAACATCAACACCCCGGAGTCCATTATTTGGCCTCCTGGCTAAGCAGGAAATCATAGAATTCCACCATCGGGCGCAGCAGCTCGGCCGCCTGCTTCCGGTCTTTGGAATCCCAACGATCCACCGCCACCTTGCGACGCCAGAGATCGAACGACTGCCGGATCCCCTCGATCGTCACGATGGCTGTCCCCTTGCCAAGGCCCTCATTGAGTTTCGGCTTTTCCTCTTCAGCCGGCATACCCAGTTCGAGGGCCAACTGCTGATCGATCTGCTTCTCCGTATCAGCGACAAAACCCTTTTCATAGATACGCGATCCATACTCACGCCACTGGCGCATCCAGATCGAAGCACACTTCTTGGCCACTTTGATCCGGTACCCGACTTCAAAGAATTCCTGACCCGAAAGCACCTCGGGAAGGACAAGACCATCTGGGCGGAAATACGCCGCCGGGGTTAATTCATTAGACATATTAGTTTTTTCTTTTGAGTTGAACCGACTTGTACGTTTCACGGCTGGATTCCGATTTGCGGAATTTCGTGATTGAGATACCCAGCACATCGGCCCATCCGACCGTGTAATGGGAAATCAGCGCCCTGGTGCACCCCAGCTCCCGGGCAATCTCGGCCTGAGACCGCTTCCCGTTGAGCTGATCGAGCCCGGCAGCAAAGGCCAACGCATGCACCTGCGCCGCCAAGTTTTTCGCCCCGAGAAGAAGCCCGATCACCCGACCAAGCATCTCCCACGACTTTCCTGCCAGATTTTCCCGTTCCTGATTTCGCACCTCGATCCCCCACTCTCCCGCCACCTCGATGAGATCCTTCATCTCATTCCATGGGATCGAAATCTTGTTTTGGGGAATCTTCTTCTGGGCAAACCAAAAGAACGACTCCGCCATGATCGACGCCTCATCATCAATTTCAGCGGCATAGTCCGGCGTGTAGGCCGATTCAGCCACATCGTTTGCGTAGGCGCGGAAAACTTCCTGAGGCGGCGAAGAAATCATGATTTTTTCAGGGCCTCCAATTTCTTGAGTTGAGCCACCCGCGTCCGGCATGCCTCAAAAACCCACATCGCATCCTCCGGATATGGAATTCCCGCATCATGCAGCGCCAGATCGGCAGCCCGCGTCACCTCATGACATTCCTGGCAAAGATGCCACGGAAACACATCGGTCCCCGTCCCATCTTCCAACGGATTCCCGTGAACCCACTCGGCCGGGGCCTCGCAGCCGGTCATTGTGCACATTCCCAGATCAGTCATTGGGATAAACGGTGGATTGATACCGCGGGCAAGTGACCACGAGTTTTTTGCGGCCCTTCAGCCAGCGAAAAAACCGCAGATACCAGGGCGTCAGGCCCCGCAGATATTTCAGCCCGGCATCGAGGCAAGGATCCGTGCTCATTGATCCCCCTTCAGTTTTGCCAGCATCCCTGCCAGCGCCCAGGCGAACTGACGGCGATAGGTCCAAAGGACAACAATCCAAAGACCCAGCAAAAGATCCCCCGCGGCCACCGGGATCATCGAGCCACCCCCCTTGCTACGTTTTTGCTACGATTCAGCCGCGAAAGCTGATGAATACTGACCCCGGGTGGAATCGAACCACCATCAAAGGTCTGCAGTTTAGTTGATATGGAGTTCATGTTTTCTCTGTAGGATTTTGGGTTTTTTTGCGTTTTTCGATGGTATTTGCTACGCTTGCTACGCTACTAACAACGCAACATGGCGACGATTTACCGACGAAAAGACTCCAAAAAGCTTTGGATGCGCAGAAAGGTTTCCGGGCGCTGGGTTTCGGAACGCACGGAATGGCGCATCGGTGACCGCGCCGGGGAAAAGAAAGCCAAGGAGCTGGCTGCCAAACTCACCCTTGAGGAGATGAGCCAGAAAACGCGCAGCAATTCGGGAAACTTCAGCGAATGGGTTGACTCGTGGTTCCTTGAAAAATTCGGTGCCAGCAAAACCAACACCTACTTGATCTACACCTCCCAATGGAGCTGGATCAGCCGATGGATGGAAGAACGGGGCCACCGGCATCCCCTCGACATCACCCGGGAATCCTTGAGCGATTACCGCGAATGGAGAAAACCGCGCCCGGGCGTCCGCCGCAAAGGCGCTTCGATCAACACCATCCTTCCCGAGATCCGAACCCTCGGCCGTGTGCTCAAGGAAGCCAAGCTGCGCGGATACTGCACCGAGATCGTGACGCGAGAGCTGGGCTGGAAAACCGAGGATCGCAGGGAATTTGAACCGTGGACCGACGAGGAAATCCACCGCGCCCTGGAACAAAGCGCAGGCCTTACCAAAAACAAACAATGGATCCGCGCCGCTTTGATCCTGGGAACCTATCAGGCCAGCCGCGTCGGCCAGATCGAGGCCCCGCTGAGCGCCTTCGATTTCACCCAACGCATGATCTTTTGGCCGCGCAGCGTCATGAAAGGCAAAAAGCGCGATTGGGTCCAACCCATGGATCCGCGCATCATCCCGCTGCTGAAACCCTTGGTCGAATCCCGACGCCGGGAACGCAAAACCACGTTGGCCGAACGCCCCATGCTGGGAGCCCTGCATGTCCGCCGCTGGCTCGACTCCCCCAAATTGAAAATTCCGAAGGTTCTTCACGGCCTCCGGGCCACATGGATCACCAAGGCCGCCCTGTCGGGAATCCCCGAGGCGGTGGCCATGGCCTACGTCCATCATGCGGGTCCGGAAGTTCATCGGATTTATCAGCGGGTCAAGCCCGTGCAGACCGCCGAGTTTTTAAAACAGATTTCTTTCGGGGAGTGATTTCCCGCGCATAGGCGTCGGAAACCTTGAAATCGGGGTTTGCTGCCATCCACTCCATGGCCGCCTTCAGGGTCGTGCGACCGCAGGGAACCGGAAACCCCGAGCGCACCATGGCGCTGACATAGCTGTTGGAGCGATTGAGCCGGGCTGCCAACTGGCTTTTGGAAAGAAGTTCCATGGAAATTATTTTTTCGGGGTTCCGTAGGTCTTGCGGATCGCCTTGCGGATCAGATCCGTTATCCGCATATCCTCGTTGTAAGAAATGCTCTGAAGGCGCTTATAGACTTGCTCATCAAGGCGAACGTTGACTTGTCGGTTTTTCTTTTCGGCAATCATTTCGTGCATAGATATCAAAGATAGCAAAACACGCAAGCAAAAAATATCATTTGCAACAAATGATAGCGGAGCTAGGATTTGTATATGCAAAAAAACCGCGCCCAACTTGGCTTGTCTTTAACTAAAGGGGAATATGATTTCCTTTTGGAAATTGCCAAAAAACGAAGCTCAAAAACCAAAGTCGTTCATTTGATTTACGAAGCGATTGAAAAAGTCTATTTCCAAGACAAGACAACAAAGGAAAATTAAAAAGCTGCCTGATCCTCCAATTTCCTTCTGGAAAGCCAGTTGCTTTTATCGAATAGTCACCGGACGTAAAACATGGAAATTCTCGCTTTTTTAGGAGTCCTTGCCGTTCCCCTCTGCATTTTCTTAGGGATCCTTTATTTTTTCTTCCCGTTGATCGTCATGAGCAAATTGGGCGATCTTCAGAAACAATTCCGCAAATTGCACGTTTCCAAGGAACATGCCGCCATCCTTGAAAGCCAAACCGAACTTCTCAGGGAATTGCGCACCCAAAATGCTTTGACCAGGCAACTTCTCCGGGCTTACGGCCACGATCCTGAGTCCTAATCCTCCTCCTCAAAGCCGAGATCGTTGTCGAGTTCCAGTTCCCCTTCGGCAAAATCCCTTGAAAGTTGGATCAGGCCGAACGCATTGCCCCATTCTGTTTTGGCAAACTTGGTGACGCCGCCCTCTTCGTGACTGACGACAATAAACCCCAGATCGAAATGCTCCGACAGGATCTGCCGGGCTTTTTCCATCGCTTTCAGCCGCCCCTTGTGATCCTCGGGAGTCGCGTCGCTCATTGCATTCCCCAATAATGCCAAACCGGTTTCAGACCCAACGGAGTCCGGGCGACAAATTGTTTACGCTGCATTTTCTTTAACCGGATGGCCCGACGGCAAAACGTGTTGGCTTCCCCATTGGTCATGCCGAGACGTTCCATGATTTGATTCATGGTCATCCAACCGGCCGGGATTTTTTCTTCGGCAGCGCCCAGCTCTTTGGCGATAACATTCAACCAATCGTTGCCCGCGGATGGTTTCCCTTTGATTTTCATTCAAAAAGGAAGACGCCATCCATGGTCCTCGAATTCCGACGGACCGGTAAAAAGCCAGACTTGCGAAGCGGGATTTTTCCCTTCACGCATTTCCCCGGCCAGGATTCCCATCCCCCACGCCATGGTGGCGCGGCGGTTCGAAGCATAAGTCATTTCCCGTTTGCGGGTCAACGTACCGGCGCAATATCCCCTGGAGCTTTTCATCGTCCGGCCGGGGGCTTCCATGGCGCGGTGCGTGTGGGCAAAAATGACTTTGCCTCCGTAGGCCTCGGCCATGTCCCTGGCACACGATTCGTTGTAAAATGTCCCATGGGTAAACGTGACGTCGGCACGCTTGTATTGTTGATAGATTCCATCGTAAGGAATCACGCGGATTCCATATTTCGCGCAGCCATCCTCGATGTGCTGGATCGCACGGTTGGAAGCGTACGCAATGACGGCATTCGGAGAGGATTGGAGATGCCAGAGTCGGGCCTCATGGTTGCCGCACAGGAACACATCGGGTTTCAATTCCTTGAGAAACATCAGGCCTCCATCGATGTCGGGAGCCACAGGCTCCGCGCTATCGGCATCGATCCCGCGGGCACCGCTGCGGAATGCCGCCGTGTCGATCGCATCCCCAAGATGCACCGTCAGGTCACCGGGACGGATCCATTTTTTGCGGAAATCGAGCACCGCCGATTTTGCCTCGGGACAGATATGCTTGCCATGGGAACACCCCACGGCCATGAACCTGATCCACTTGGAGGTGATCGCAGGCATCGGTTTTTTCTTATCGGGCCGTGTCAAGAAAGCTGGAACGCTTTTTGGATCGAATTCACGCGATTCATCCATCCCTGTTCAAACTTTTGATCACGCGGAATCTGCTGGCAGATGGCAACGTAGCGAGCCCGGGATTTGGCCAGAAAAGCCCGTGTCAAGTCTTCGGGATTGATCCTCCATGCCGCCCGGATCGTTTCGGGCCCCATGGTTCCATCCACGGCAATTTTGCCCGAGGGCAGATTGTAATCGTTGATTGCCTGCTGGAGCATCGTTTCGCAGCGCCGATCCCCTTGATTCGTTGCTTGGATGAACAAGGCAATACCGACCGGATTGGGCAGTTCGCAGCACCGAAGCTTGTTCCATTCCATTTCATACGCTGCGCAAACCGCCTGAGGCGTCGGATTCTCATACGGAAACCCCAAAAGCCCCCAGGTCAATTCATCCAGCCCGGCAAAGGTTCGTCCGCCACTGTCCCCAGGCACGTTTTCCATGCGTATGGTTTGGCCATCATGTTCAAAAGCGCATTCCAACGGCAAGAGGATCGACAAAGCTTGCCGGAACCGCGCCGGGCATGCGGAAATGTTGGACGATACCAGGATGTCGTTGATCGTCATGGCGTTCCGGTGGGGGGTTGTGATCCGGTTTCACCCCAGATGCGCTGCGCGACCTTGCCCGCACCGGCGGCAATGAAAATGTCGCGCATCGAATCCGACAAATTCCTCGGAAGATCATAAACGTGCTCGGGCGTATGGACATGGGTCCAAAGCGAATAAAACAATGCGGAAACAAACGAAAAACAAGTGGCGATACCCACCATGAAAAAAATCACCCGAGCCATCGAGTCGGCCGTTCCCTCCTGCAACACCGATCGAAGCCAGGAAAGGAATCGTTCTTTCATGATCAAGGAATCAGTTGAGCCAATCCGTGCAGGAACACCCTTCCCGCAGCATAGGCCGCGCAAAAAATCCCCAGATAAATGGCCGCTGCGGCCACCATGCTCCATGGAATCGGGAACTCCCTGAGCGGGATCCCAGCCAGCAACGATCCAAAATAAAGGGCAATGAACACGGCCGCCACCACGATGACCACATCGCGTTCGCGGGCATTTTCCCCCGCTTCCTTGGTCTTGCTTTCCAAATCCTTTGCCAGTTGAAGATTGGCCAGATGCAACGTCTGGTTCTCATTGCCCAGATCGGTAAGGTTGAGCTGCGCTTTTTGAAGCTCGGCCTGCTGTTCGATGGCCCATTGGGTAATGTTGTGCAGCCCGGTCTTTTCCGAAGGCGTCAACGCATACGTGTTCAAAAAACCGCAAATCATGAACAGGAATGTGATCACGTGTTTAAGAAATCGACATTTCCTTTGCATGATCAGTGCGATTCGAGGTAACGGCTTTCCGCTTCGATCTTTTGGGAAAGGGTCATGGTGGAAAAAATGGCCGCCTGCGCATCCTCTTCAGAACGGTTCGTGGCTTGCAGACGGTGGGCACAACCGGTCATGCCCAGAATGATCAAGCTGCTCAAAAAAGCCCCCGTCAGGGCAAAGATCCAGCCAAGCAACGTTTCTTTTTGTCCGGGTGTCATTTCCCTGGGTGCAATGTCAAGGCCTCGATGTGATTGCGCATCAGCGCCACCTCTTCGGAAAGGTTTTCCAATTTCTGGGTCTTTACCCCGGCAATAAAAACCGACCCGATGAATTGTAAAAAAACCACGGCTGCCACCGTTTTCAACAAGGCGCTGTTTTTATCGGCAGTTTTGGATCGTTCTTCCATGACGGCTTTGAGAGCCGCGATGTCTTCTCTAAGTGCGGATACTTCGTCGGCGCTCATAACGTTTGAAAGGTTGATCCGTCCCAGAAATCGCCCAGACCGGCATATTTTCCGCGAGATGCCCCGGCGATCGGGTTGTTGTTGTAAGAAGTCTGCACCCAAGGCCCGAGGCCGAGGTGTTGTTCCAGGTAGGCGCTGCCCAGGGATTCCTGTTCCGTTCCGGACTTATCGAGGAGGTTGGCGTTATCGACCACGACGACGGTGGTCACGATCTTCTCGGAATTGAGTTGCGCGAAATGTGCCATGTTATGCCGTAAAGGTTCCCGACCCGGTAAAGGTGTGGATGGTATTGCCGCCCGAGGATGTCACCGTTCCGCCGGTGCCGCGTTGCGATCCTGCATAACTGACGATCACGATGCCGGAACCCCCTTGGGTTCCTCCAACAGACCCGCCGCCCGTATAGACAGGCCCGCCTGCGCCGCCGCCGGTATTGGCCGCCCCGTTGCCCGGAGTCGTATATCCCGAGGAAAATCCATTGCCACCGCCTCCCGATCCTCCATATCCGAAGAAACTTGCCCCGGCCGTCACTCCCGCACCGCCGCCGCCACCTCCAGCATACCAGGTGCCAGTTCCAGAAATGGCATTGTAGGCCCCGCAGCCGCCTTGCCCGCTACCGGCCACCGTTGTCCCTTGGGATCCAATGCCGGTGCCCGTGATCGTCGTGGAAGAAACCGTCGCCGTGCTGGTCGATGTCGTCCAGGCAACCGTATAGGTTCCCGTGCCGCCGCTACCGGAACCGAAAGCCGAAACATAGGTCGAAGCGGGAACGCTGGTTCCCGTCAACACCAATCCGATCCCGATCGCCCCCGAGGTGACTGCCGTCACGGTCAACGTCGTTCCGCTGATCGATCCAGTAAAAACGGCATTGCCTGCGCCGCCGCCTCCGGATCCGTTGCTCGAGGTGTTCGAGATCGACCCCCCACCCAGATTCCCTTGACCGGAAACCGTCACCGGAGGGATTTCTGCCGTGGTATTGACGCCGCTGAGTCCCGCGGTGGATCCTCCGGTGGAAAGCACCGTGTTGGTAATGCGGGATGGCGCCCCGCCGATGGCAATGATTTGCCCAAAGGAGGAATTTGATCCGTTGGATCCCGATCCGACGGGGTGACCTCCTGACGTTCCGGCTGCACCACCCGATCCGACCGCGACCGCATACGATTGGCCGATGATCAGCGGAAACGAGGAAACATAATTGTAGCCCCCGGCACCGGCTCCGCCGACGCCGTTGTTCGTGGAGAGCAAATTCCCAGCCGATCCCCCACCCGCTCCGACCACAAGGATCTGGGCATTGTAGTAGGAACTTGCCTGGTATGGAAAACGCAACGACATTTTATGCGTAGATCAGCGCGTAACCCGTTGAAGCTGCAGATGCCAACAGGTAATACTGGTTCGTTGGCAACGTCTGGAACGTGTAAACGGTCAATGGTGGAATCAACAGCGAATTGCTGCTTGAGGGCGTTGCATTGGTCGAAAGGTAAAGGGTTGCCGTGCTGGAAGTGTTTTGAACTTCCAAAGATTTCGTTGCCGTGGTTGGCAAGGAAACCGCGCCACTTGTACCAACAGTCGAAACGGTGCAAGTGACCGACCCGGTCGGAGGAATTGAAACAAACGACGTGTTGGATACGGAACCAATCGAAGCCGATCCTACTGCCAAAGAAACCGTGCCCGAAATCGCGGGCAACGAACTGATCCCCACGTTTTGCCCAGATGCCAAGGAAACAGCTGCCCCCAATGTTGGCGTTCCCGTGGTGGGATTGGAGATTGTGACCGAAGGCAACGAACTAATGCCCACGTTTCCCGATACTGGAATGGCCGTGGCGTCGCTTGACCCCACCAATGAGACGTTTTGCGTGGTCGGAAATGTAACGTTGGCCGTTACGGTGCCCGAAACGGATTGAACACTTGGAAAATTTGAAACGGTGACTGATCCAGAAATAGATGGGAGCGAAGTGATGCCGACATTACCAGTAACCGCAGGCAGGCTTGAAACGCCGACACTTTGCCCGGAGGCAATCGAAGCCGCAGCCGTCAAAGAGACCGGGATCGAAGAAAGCGTGTCCCCAACGATCTGCACCGGCTGCACCGCAGGATAAAAAGCACCCGTTACCGATTGGGCAGTGGGAAAATTTGCAATAGAAACAGAAGTTTGGGGATTCGAAACCGTTACGGTCCCCGAAATCGATGGGAGCGAAGTAATCCCGACATTCCCCGTCACCGCTGGAAGGCTGGAAACGCCGACACTTTGCCCGGAGGCCAAAGAAACCGCTGCCCCCAACGTGGGCGTTGCCGTGGTGGGATTCGAAACCGTTACGGTGCCCGAAATCGATGGAAGCGAAGTGATGCCGACATTACCAGTGACTGCAGGCAGGCTGGAAACTCCAATGCTTTGCCCGGAGGCAATCGAAGCCGCAGCCGTCAGCGAGACCGGGATCGAAGAAAGCGTGTCCCCAACGATCTGAACCGGCTGAACCGCAGGATAGAATGCACCCGTTACCGATTGGGCGGTGGGAAAATTTGCAATCGAAACACTAGTCGGGCCATTGGTTACCGTGGCCCCGTCATCATAATAGATGGTCAGCTTGTCGAAACTCCCCGGGGCCGAGGCCAAGGTAATCACGGAATTGGCCGCCTGCGTGTAGGAGGTAGCCGCAGGCCCCGCCATGGAGTAGAGCACATTTCCGGTCGTTGCATCCGAAACCAGGAGAATCTGGGAAAGCGGAACATTGACCCCGGTCAGCGTGACCGAAGAGCCGGAAATCGAATAGGTGTAGGCAAGTTGTTTCATAGGGCGATGGAAAATGCGATGGCTCGCGTCGTGGCCGTGGCAAGGGCTGAACTGGCTGCACCTGCGGCATCAAAATCGGCCACATCATGCGAAGCTGCCGAACCAAGATTGAGTCCGGAAATCAACGAGGCCGCCGTGCCCGCGGCATCAAACGCCGTCGCATCGGTCAGATACGACCCTGGGGAGAAGTTGGCCGCCGAAAGATTGCCATTCCCATCGAATCCCGCTCCTCCGGTGGCAAAACTGGCCGATCCGTCATAACGCAACGTGACCGCCCCATTGGGACCCACATAGATGGCACCCCCCGAAAAATAAAGATTCCCATCCGAGGAAACATGTGTGGTTCCGTCAGGATATTGTTGGGTGGGGTTGACCTTGACGTCCTGAAAAACAACGGAATTCCCTGAATTCAACGATTGATCAAACGGGTTTGCCGGATTGGCTGCATCCGCAGGGGTATACCCCAGCGCGGAAATGATATTGGAAGAAGTAACCGAAGCATCCGATCCATTTTGTCCAGGTTGTCCTGGTTGGCCCGCAGGTCCAGCAGCCCCAGTGAGCCCCGGGGCTCCGACCGCCAGCGTCACCGTTTCCGAAACCGCAGCCGTCAGGCTGAGATTGACGACCGGAGGCGGGGCGATCGTGACAACGATGTCGGCCATGGCTTAAGGAAGGATTTCCAACGGCCCTTCCCCTCCGGAAATCACCGATCCGTCGGGACGGGTGAGCAATATCTTGACCCAGTAGGAGCGCAATCCGCTTGCATCGGCAATCGGCAACGGCAGCGCCGCAGTCACTGTGTGGGAAAGCGACGCGGTGATCAAAGAACTGGTCACGGTCGGGGAAAAGGTGGCCACCAGATCGCCGCCCGGCGCACGCAACAGGACGATCGATGCCGTGTAATTGGTCATGGAGATCGCCGTGCCGGTCGCATCGGCCAAACTCAGCCCAAAAGAATAATCGGCCCCACGGGTCAACGCCGCGTTATTGCTCGAAGTCAGTGACAGAGTGGAACCCATACCGACCCCGCCATGTCAAAAGGGATCGGTTTGACGCTTCACAGAGGGACAAAAGGTTGTTCCCGTTGCCGCAAATGCCCGAAATGCTCGGGGCTTTGGTCATGCCATGCCACATGGTGGACGATTTGCAGCTTGCCGTCCGTTTCCCGGCGCTTGATATGGTCGCACGCCACATGGGGCACGCAGGCAATCCGCAACCCGGCCGGATGCCAACGCGACCAGCAAAGAAAGAGATCCTGCGTTCCGCGTCCCAGGTATCCGTTGAAATCGGCAAGCGCCAACGCTTTTTTGGAAAGAAGCGTGCATCCCAACCCGCACCAATCCACGGGCACCACGGCTCCCAATCCAATGCCTGGATAGGCAAAATCCATCCACCCGCGCTTCCGCCATCCATGCTTGGCAATGATTTCCCAAATGGTGCCGTCGGGAGGTGATTTTTTGACCCATTCTCGAAGCCTCCCCATGCGTTTCATTTCTTTTTCGGCAACTTGTGCGGATTTGGCTCCCTTCAGCCGCGATTCGCACGCCTCGAGGAGTTTACGCAAACGGGGTTTTAGCTTCCGTTCTTTGGGAAGAAAATCGTCGGTGATCTGGGCCTGATAACTTCCGAATCCCCCGAGGAAAAGCCCGTTCGGGTACGTCGCGGCCGCCACGTGATAATACGGATCGCCATTGGCATCGGGCATCCCCAGAGTCCATTCGAGCACACGCAAAGCGTCGGCCGGAGGGATCGTGTCGCTTTCGACGGACCAGCACAGGTCGCTTTTAATGCGCCGTGCAAAGGCGAAGGCCTCGCCTTGCAACTGCGCGATCCGGATCTGGGCGGCCTCTTTGTAATCCTTGGCATCTTCGGCAATCGGAAGATTGAGGATCGTGATTTTCCAACCTTCCGGAAGCCGCCCCTTAGTATATTCGGAAGCCTTTTTCGATTCCTCACTCAGATCCGTCGCAAAGATGAAATGCGCTTCCTCATGATGCGCCGCCGCGGCCGCGATGGCGCGGATGAGTTGCGGCCAGGCATGCAGATACGATTTGGTGGCGGCCGTAACTATGGAAATCATGGGATCGTTACCCCATGAGGCGTGTCAATTCATCGGAAAATAACAATCCGAGATTGCCGAAACAATCGGCGCAAAAGCCACCATGGTGGCATCCGTGGCAAAAGTGGTTTCCATCACGGATGGGAAATAAGACCAGGCCGACGTTGTCCCCGAGGATTTGTAGAACGTAAATCCGACCAATCCTTGAAATTGGCAATTCCCATGAATTATTCCGGCCTGAGAATATGATTTGGTGGTCATGTACGTATTGAGTGACGCCGCACCGTCTCCCAGTTGCACAACGGCCGAACGGATCGTGCTATAAGATGACATATCGGTTCCATACCCCGTGTGACCTATGCTTTCATAAAAAAACGTCAGATGTTTTCCGTTTTGCATGTAGCTAGGTGCCACACGATCTGGAAAAATCCCTTGGTAACTGAATTCGGGATGTTGCATCCCTGAGCTGAATTCCAATTCGCTGAGATCGTTATGCAACAATCCGAAATTCAACAAGACGGGTTGCATCGAAAGGATTTCCCAATTCGCATCCAACCCAGAGACATAACTGCTCCCGATGGAAAATGATGTGGCCGTGGCCGGGCCGGTGATAAAAGTTTCCCAGACCCGCATGGCAGGGGTATTTTTGGTAATGGTTTGCGTGCACGACATGCCGGAAACAAAAAAATTTCCCAACCCTTGCACGGGAATTTCCACGGATCCCAAAAACTGATATCCAAAACGAAACGGGCTTAATACATCAGAAAATGTTTTGGTCATTGAGTCGTAGGGAATGACGCTTTGAAAACTTGTCCATTCCTCAGAAAACCATCCTGTTGCGATCAATTCGACCGCCACGGTGGAATCTTCCGTGGAATGAGTTTCAAAAAACGGACCGGTTCCAAAGGCATATTGTTGAACCCACAAGCTTTTTTCCCGATCCGGCGTTGGGATGCTTTCCACTGAGCTTTGATAAAAGATTTTTTGAATAAAACTTGAAGAACTGTAATTCCCAGCATACCCCAAATCCACTTCTCCCATTGTGATCAGATTCACAAGTTTTTCTGGAAAAGTAAGTTGTTCACTTCCATAAACAAACGATTCGTAGGTAGAACCATTGTTTGTATCAGTAAAAGTGATAAGAGAATACCATTCCCAACTTCCCGGATCAGTCAACGATGACCCCGTGTCCGTTTGCAAATCGACCGTGTAATTTCCAATCGAATAGGCGATCGTGCTTCCCGGATTATCCGGATCAGGATGCGCAATCGAGGTGCTCCATGTATAATTATAATAATCGACAAACGTGGTTTTTTTAAATTCCAACCATGTTTCCTGAGTTACATAACTTTGCAACCCATACGACGTGGTGGTTTCCGTTTGCGTTACAGGACCAACATACCCCTGGGGAACATGCACAAAGCTACCAAAAGCCGTCACATCCGTTTTCATCGATTGCATTTTTGAGGAATCTTGTCCCGGATAAACATATTGTTGATTCCCAGTGGCAATAAAAACCGTGTGGATTGTTTCTCCACCCGTCACGGTAGTCGGAACTGTCACAACTTGATTTTCCGTCACCAAAACCGTACTCAAGGTTTCAAAAGTGGTATAACTTCCTGTCAAAAAAACATCCGATGCGTCAAAAGAATAACCTGTTACCGAAGTAAAAACGGTCGGAAGTTGCCAACCTTCAAAATTAACGTTGGCCGCGGTAACGGCAACCTCAGAAGAAACTGACAATCCCAGATCAAAGGATCCGAATGTTCCCTCAGTTTGTGTGCCAGAATAAAATGAAAACGGGTATCCCATGGCCGCCACTTACCAGATCCAAACGTAATGATTGACCCCGCTCGTCGAAGCCACCAGCCCGGCAACGGGCGAAATCCAGTTTTTTGCCAACAGATTGAACGTTTGCGATGCATTTCCGTCCGCATCGACAAAAATGACACCGACGGGAATATGAAAGGAATCCGGAGGATGATTGGGCGTCGGGCTTTGGCCAGAAAAAGCCGTGTTGTTGGCATTGAGCGTCACGCTTTGGATTGTTCCCGCTTCCGCAACCACATCGAGGAACACATAACAGGTAGTGCTCAGATCGACCGTCAAAGGTTGCTGCAGATTGGTCGGCAAAAAGCCGCCGCAAATGCCAGGAACGATGCTGACTTGATCGTTGTTTCCCGAAACCGACAAGATCAGGTCAAATGGCAGGGAATTCGGTTTTTGAAGAGACTGAATCAAATCCAACGTGACCCCGGAGCTGCCATTATAGACCCGGTATCCAGTGCCGGGCTGGATGATTAAAGAACGCAACGTTTCCTCCAAAGCCGGGGCAATCGAGCTATTCCACGTGGAAGAAAAATCCCTGGTATTGAGCAAACGCGGCAACCGTTTCATGATTTCAAGAATTGACGGGATACAAATCGAGATCCCACGTCGTTCCGAAGCTGGCCTGATATTCGTAAGTCACAATCCAGCACGACGATTGCACCTGCTCGGATTCCATGGAAATCAATAACCAATTTTCCCTGTTGCCAAGCGTGGGAAGACTCACGTTTGAGATGGAATTGAACGAATTGTTGATTTTTGAAAAATCGGGACGAGCAGTGACAATTTTGGAAACCCTTAGGGTTTTTACAGGGCATAACCAACTTTCGACACCCCAGAGTTGAAACTGGGCATACCATCCGAGAGGCGTCGTGGGCGCTGCCGCCACATATTGCCCCCACAATGCGGTGTCACTGAGTGCCAAAAAGATTTTTTCCCGATCGGAAGCTGAAAGTTCATGCGATCCGGTTGGTTGAAAGATCGGGTGGGTGATCAACGGTTGGCTCGACAACGTGGTGGAGATCCTTGGCAAAAACGAGGTTCCCGAAGCGGTTTTGTATGCCAAGGAATAAAGATTCTCGTCCCAAGTTTGCACATGATCCCAGGATGCGGTCGGATACGAGACATCCAACTCATGGCCCAGATACTTGAAAGAATTGACTTTGATACCGAGGCGGGAATCAAAAGCTTGCGTGCTTGAGGTCAGGATCATGAAAAATTGGAATTTTTAATCGCCGTTGAATTATCGATCAAAGCGCCTGAATACTGATACAGGCTGGAACTCCATCCCAGAGGTCCGCTGCCGCGCCATTCCCGCGTCACCCTCCACATGGAAGGCGAATCACTGATCGGATCGGCATGGATGGCCGACAAAAGGAAATTCACGCCGGAGGGCAACTGAGGCAAAACACAATTCGGCACATCGACCTGCCCGCAACTGCTCAAATTCGGAATGGTCGTTTCATCCGAGGTCGTGTTGCCCGTAAAGGATCCGGAATAATACTTTTCAATGCCCAAAAGAATTTTTGAAGCGTAGAATTTCAAGGAAAGCTTGGTTCCTTTGGCATAGACCGGCCAAAGTTTAGGATCGGCTTCCGCTTCGGCGATGCTTTTTTTATCAGCTGCATCGAGTTTGTATGTGCCGTTCTCACCAAAAATGGGATGCGTGATCAACGGTTCCTGAACCGACAACGCATGAAAGACTGATCCAAAAACAGAAGGCGGGTTTCCTCCCCCGGATCCGGCACCGTTTTGAAACCCGTTTCCGGAAGGATATTGCCTCCAGGTATAAGTGGTAATGCCGTTTTCCTGCGTGATGGAGTATTCCATGGCACCCTGCGGCAACGTAAAGGTGCCCGTGCTGTCATGGACGGTGATTTGTTCCAAAAACGATCCAATCCTGGGATCCCAGACTTGCTCGCTCGAACTGAAATTGGCATCACCTGTTGACATGGATCAATACCCCACGGCCACGCCGTTCTGGATCCTGTACGATCCCCCGGCGGAAATGCGCATCAGGAGCTCATTGGTCTTTTTTTGTTCGGTCAGTTGTTGGCGCGCCACATCCCCCAACCCAAGAAAAACGGCGCTTCCTCCGCCGCCCACCTTGGCAAACGAATCGGCAATGATCGAGGCTTTGCCGGATCCGCCCAGATCCATGGAATCAAAAGAACCCGTGGGGATGGAAAACTTGCTTTTTGCCTCTTCCCGCCCCTTGGCATTGGCGGCCAACGTCAAGGGAGTTGCCACAAAAGCTCCGGAAGCCTTGACAATCTCAGAAATTTTATTGCGCAGATCGGCCACCGCTTTGTCCATTCCCGAATTCAAAACTGACCGCCCAAAATCGCTTTGGGCATCGATGGTTTCACCCAATCCTCCGCCACGGATCATTTTGAGATTTTCCTGATAGGTTTGGGAAAAGTTTTTATCCTGGCTGCTTTTATCCAGAAACTTTTCGACCATCGTCATGATTCCGGCCTGAGCCATATTGTCGGAAATTCCAAACCAACTGGAATCCCCAGACCCTTTGAGCCCTGAAAACGATTTTCGGATGCTGTCCCCGAATCGTGTCGCCAAATCCAATAATTCAATCCCCAAAGGTTTCAAAAGAACAGGGTTGAACGCCAGCGAAACCAAAGAAATCGTCAAGCCCGTCAATTTGGAAAACTCATTTTTCCAATCGGTGGAAAAATTGCCAATCACATTGCCAAAAGCAACGCCCCACGGAGAAAGATCGAGTTTTTCAAAATCTTCGATGGACTCATGCAAAGCGGGCACAAAGGAACTTGCCATCCCAACAAAGAACCCCGAAAGCTTGGACCCCACATGGCCGAGCGCCTCACTTGACTGTTTAAACGATGCGGCATTTTCGCCCAAAATCTTGGCCGTATCCGAAACATTCCCCGCTTTTTGAAATGCCGGGGAATTAAACACGGCCAGAAGTTCCGTTCCGCTGCGCCCGAAAATCTTCATGGCTGCGGCGGCCTGTTCGGTCGGATTATTCAGTCCACGGATCGCATTGCCGATCTGAAGGAATGCCTTGTCGGGCGATTCGCTTGCCAAGGTCTTGGCATCGAGCCCAAGCGCCCGCAACAGATTCGATTCTCCCCCACCCCCGGCGGAGGCCGCCAACGATTTTTGCATCTTGGCCACGGCCGGGCCGATCGCCTCCGCGGCGACCCCGCTATCCTTGAACGCTTTGCGCAACCCGACCAAATTCTCCACCGCAATGCCGGTGCGGTTGGAAAGATCCTGCATCTGGGCGCCCAGCTCGAGGGCGCCATGCAATCCTTCCATGATGGCACCGACGCTGCCGATGGCCGCCGCCACTTTGGCAATGGGTGCCAGGAGCGATCCAAAACTTTCTTTTCCCATCTTGGAGGTGGCATCCGCAACCGATGAGGTTGCACGCTTGAGCGATTGGGTCAGCGGGGCAATATCGAGCCCGAAATTCGCCTGGAGAGATTCGTTTGCCATCGTTGTTTACAGGGCAAAGTCAAATGCCCCGAATCTTGAATCCGGGATACTTTTTGGCAATTTCTGCCACTTTTTTGAACGATCCGGCCCGCAGGTTCCGGTAAAAATATCCGGTGCGGCCATTGATGGCTTTGAGTAATGCGGCGCGTCCACCGCCTCGGACCGCGGAAAGGGTATTATTGATGATCTTGAAACCGACTTTGCTTCCGGAAACTTTGCGTTCGTGATCGACCAGATCGTCGCGTTCCTTGCCATGCGTCGTGGCGTTGAGCACATACCCTGGAACCTTTTTTGGCAACGTGATGCCGAGCGATTTGGCAATCAGGTACCATGATTTTTTGGTCAGGCCGATGCGCTTGATGAGTTCGGCTTGCTGCTTTGCCTTGTTCTCCTGGATGAAATTCCAAATCTCGGCGGAATAACGGTGCGATCCCTGCGCCCCGGGCCCCACCAGATAGGAGGTGCCTTTGCGCAAACTCGACTGAGGATGGCGTGCCGGGGAATGGGCATCGGTCCAGATCCATTTGTTCAGCGATTTCTCAATCGAGGCCTTGGAGGCCTTGGGCGTGTTGGTGATCGTTTGCGACAGGATGCTGCCGATTTCCGCTTTGACCACATCCTCGAACTTGACGCCGCTGAGCCGCGCCATCTCGGCGACGGCGCGGTTGAAATTCGTGGTGTCGATGGTCAGGCCGGTCTTGCTCATTCCTCATCATCGGGCGTGTCAAGACGCGCAAATTCCTGAAAGGCCTGAAAGGCCTTGCCAAGCGTGTCGAGCTGGATGGCGGCGCTGGGGCCGGGCTTGACGGTCCAGAGATCATGCGAGCGCAGCGCGGCATGATAATAATGCAAAAGCCGCGCAAACGGCGTTTCCCAAAGAAGCGTTTTTTCAGGCCAGCCCGTCTCTTTGGCCAAGTTGAAAATCAACGAGGCAATCCAGACGGGCTCGATCAGTTTGGGGGTGCCGTCTCCGAAGATGCCGAACTCGGCTTGGCATGGATTTCTACGGAAGCACTGGCGGCCTGATCACAAAGTGCCTGGATCTGCTGCATCGCCTCGGGGATCGACCCGATCGGCTGCGTCATGGAAAAGGTTTCCACCGCCAACCGGAAGCGTTCCTCGTTGCCTGCGGCAATCAGCACCTCGTTCATCGGTGCCGAATGGATGTAAAGGAATGCCATGACCTGGTACAACTGCTCGTCCCCGGAAATCTCGGTGGAATCCCCGGTGAAGAGACCAAGTTTCCTGCGCTGACAGATCAAAAAACTCCCTGCGGAAAACGGCCGCAGCTTCAAGGTTCCGATTGGCAATGTTTCGGGAACCAGAAACGGCTGCACCCGGGGATCTTCCATGCTCATAAAGGATCAAAAACGTTCCAAAAGCTTTTTGCCCTGCTCGTCGGGCACCAGTTCCCCGGCTTCATTACGGACCGATTTCACGGAAGCAATCCGGCTGCCTTTGCGGATTTCCAAAAAAGGCGTCCCGTTGCGGATCTGGTCCCGGAAATTGGAAAGCTGGGTCTGGTACCATTTCATGTAGGCCACGGGGTGATCGGTGTGGCTTTCCAACCATTCCTTGTCGTTCCAACATTTCAAAAACTGACCCGTGGTCAGCGATTCGGCATCCTTGAAATCGATGGTCATGTCTTCGAGCACCCAGACCACCGTGCGGCGCGGATTGCCATGGTGATCGACCCCGAGGGTTTCCCGAAATCCGTCGGGGTTGCCCGCGGGATCCTTGGCCAACCGGCCACCGCAAGTCACGAAAGCCGCCACGAGCTGGGTATTTGGCGATTTGAGCGGAGCAACGTCCGTCTCTTTCAAAAAGTTATATCGTAAAGGATTGTTCATGCTCAACTGGGGATGGTTTTACGTTTTAGGAAGCCCCGGGATAATGTTTCCCGCTATATTCCCAATCAGGAAAATCGTCGTTCTTTTCGGTCTGGCTCCATTTTTCAATGATGGAAACACCCCCAGTGATGGTGGAAGGAAGGTTCGAGGTGGCGATCCCCAGCGTGATCGAGGGATAGGACCCTTTTCCCGAAACGGAAAATTCTTCCACCGGGTCGAATGCCTGGGCAACTCCAAAATTGCCCGCGTAATCGCGGATGACCTTGACCTCTGTTTTTCTTGACGTGGAAACCTTGGTCGTAAGCCCGGAGGCGATGGATGTGATGCCGATGGATGCAGTGATGGCGCTCATGAAAGTTACGGGTTAGCGTAGGCTTCGAGATCAATCGTGAACGAAGGGAAATCCTCGTTGGTTTCCTCGACCTGAAGACTGGTCACATAAAGCGTCCCGGCGGTAAAAGAAGATTGCGCGGCGACCACCGAAAGCGCCGGAATCCCCTTTCCCTTGACGCTGACTTTGGTGGAAACCATGGGGAGAACGGCAGCCTGCACGGTGACGCCGGATGCGTTGCGGATCGTTTTGATTTCCACACTTTGATCGCGGGAAACTTCGTTGATCACGGTTCCGGAATCGGCGGTATGAAAAGCCGCAAACGAACCCGAAATCCCAATGGCTGCTGTGTAAGT
>Ga0208250_1000188_pt1 | contig 21064 bp, 27 predicted proteins | sample CryBogCBE18Aug09_FD_184557 | JGI IMG/M metagenome (GOLD analysis project Ga0208250, IMG submission 184557) | Freshwater microbial communities from Crystal Bog, Wisconsin, USA - CBE18Aug09 (SPAdes) (version 2) | ecosystem: Environmental > Aquatic > Freshwater > Lake | place: Crystal Bog... | reverse complement strand
GATGATAAGAATTCGCACATTTAACCAGTCAAACCGAGATCTTCCATGTAAGCCATCGATTCGGTCAGTAACACTGTGGTCAGTTTCCTGGTCAAAGGTTGACTTCTTTAGTGAGAGAAACTCTGGGTAAGTTAAGTAATGGATAGGGCGAAAACTCATACCAAAATCAGAGTTCTTAATTCCAAAGGCATGGCACAAAGCCGCATCATCATCAGGAAGTCTGCGGATAACTTCCATGGCTGCAACAACTGCGTGAGTTGTCTTACCGATACCAGGCCCTCCGTCAAGGAGAAGACCAACGCCAGTAGTTCCTAAGTTCCCAATGTTCTTAATGACTTGGCCTTCAATAACCATGTCAATCCAATCACTGATCTCTGCTGGAAAATATCCAGCCTTTTCAATGATGTCGCTAGGTTCTAAGCCTAGAAATCGTGTTGGGATATTAGAGGTGCGAAGTAACCAGTGCCTCTTCAAAGAAGAGAGTTGAGTGATGTCGTACATTTACGCCTTAAAGGTTAGTTCGCCAGCAAATGAAACTACTTTGCCTGCAGCGTCAACTTTCTCTCCAGCAATCATCTTCACGCTTTTACGAGGAGTTAGTTCAAGAACCTTTGATTTAATCCAACGCTTACCTGCTGATGCGTTTTTCCATGCAGTTGACAAAATGATTTCAGCAGTTCCATCTTCTCCTACCACAGAGACAAATGCCATCCATCCTCCACCTTGTTCTGTGTTGAGTGTGAGATCTGCGGTGAACTTCTTAGTTACTTTCTTAGCCATGTTGCTCCTCGTGTTATTAAGTGTGTTGCTGCTGATGTAATTAAAACTACTAATACGTATCCAAATACTTCTCTCATTTGTTTGCTCCTTTGAGCCGCAATTCGTGGCGTTGCATCTGTGCACGACCTGACATGGTGTTTTGGAATGTGCGACCATCGCTGGCAGTGAGGACACTAGCAGATGCTTTTGGAGTTTCGTCAAACTCTTTGCTGGCGATCCGTGGAAGACCAAGGTTCTGGCGTGCTTGGTTCATCTTGGTTCGAAACGATGCAAGGAAGCGCTTGTACAAATACGGAGCCTCATCTCCAACGTCTGTAAAGTTGCGTTCATCCGCCATGAAGAGGCGGAGAAGTTCTAACTCTAGGAGTGGTGTGGTTTGGTATTGGGTTCTGAACTTGGCAAGGGCTCCTGAGAGTTGCTTGACGTTGACTGTTCCTGGTAGGAGTGGGAACTTCTTGCCAACTCTGTAAGAGAACTCAGCAGCGACGTCCATGGCAGTCCACTCATGCTCTGGTCGCTTTCCACGGGTTCTTGGATCGTTCTTTCGGATCTTAGGCTGTGGCGCATCCCTGTCCTCAACAAGGCCAAAGCCTGCAAGATCTTCGCCATCGTCGTAGCCTTTCATTGGGATAAGGATTTCCCTTCGAATCTTTGATTCAGAATATTTTAATTTATTACTATTTGTAGTATTACTACTAGGTACTAGTTGTATATCTGTAATATTACTATCTGAACTATTGATCACCTTATCAGGTGAGGATGGGTAATCTACCGTCAGTTCAGATGGGTAATCTACCGTCAGTTGGTAGACGTTCTTGCCCTTGTATCCGTTGGCTCTTTTGGTGTTGACCACGGTCAAGAACCCCTTGGCTTGTAGGGCTTTAATGGCATCTCTAACGGTTCTGTCACTAGATTTGCCAGTCTGACTACCCAACTCGGCTACAGAGGCCTGTAAACGGCCGTCAGCGCCCGAATTCAGGCACATAAAGGCCAGGAGTCGGAACTGGTAATCGGTGATGTCAGCGGAATAAGCGCCCTCAGGGATTTGCACGGGCGCAGACTACTCCTCAAACGGGTCGATGTCGTTGCGACCTTCTAGGTTGTCCAGGTGAGCGTTGACTTCTTCGGTGAGCAGGGTTACCACCTTGGTGGTGATGTAGCCAGCCAACAAGTCCACAAGGCTCATGAAGGTGTCTTCGATCGCCTCCAGGATTTCGTCCTCATCAAGGTCTGGATCGCCATGGTCAATCTCAATCACATCTAATCCGTCCATGATGTTCCATGTCTCTGCCCCATAGTCTTCTACGGAGTGTAGGACTGTGTGAGACTCTGGACTGTCATCCCATACGATGGCAAGAACGTCATCAGGTATGTTGATCATCTTTACAACCTCTTTGATGGGGTTGTTTACCTTAGTAAAGTTCTTTGATCCGCTAAGGACAACATTTGTAAAGTCGCTGTTCTCTGAGAAATAGGCGTGAAACTCTAGGCCGTGTTTTTTAATGACATTCCATACGCTTTCAACAAATAACTTGTTAGAAGTGATTGGAAAAAGAATAAAAGGATCGTCATACATAAGGACGAGTTCTTCAAGTCCTTCTGTCACATCGATGTTTTGAAAAGATACTACCGATATTCTTCTCATAGGCGTGGCAACTGTCGACGCGCTTCAAAGACAACAGGCTTATTGAGGTACTTGTTAATCATCAAAGATAAGAATGATGCTGCAGGTACTGCAACAACTAATTTAAGATCCCAATATTTGAGAAGATAAAGTGCGCCAAGACTTAACGGCATTGGTAGGAGTTTATTAAGAAACGATTTATCTACAATTACGTAGGTAATCAAATCTAAAAACTCAATGGCGTATGTAACTGCCATTCCTGTAAGAATTACGGAGATTAGTAAGTTGACCATGTCCGCATACTACACGGTTAGGTTGTTGTACTCCACTGCTGCATAGGTTCGGACACGCCAAAAAACGTTTTCTGGAAGCCAATCACCAAGTGTTTGAGCCAAAGCCAAGACTTTTAAGTCTTTGTTTATGTACAGATAAGATGGGGAATTGTTAGCAGTTCCTGACCACACGCACCCTACAGATGTTGGTAACGAACCATCAATATAGTCTGTAGGAGCAAAGTGAGGAGTAACTGTGGGGTTAAACCTAAATGTGTTTTCAAATTGAACGCAGTCAATATAGAAAGTTCCAGCACCACCAGAGAACACTATTTCGTATGTATCTGTAGTAGCAGTGGCATCTGTTAGATCTGTACCATAGATACGGGTCCAGTCAGCGTATGTTGCCTGTGTGTATGGGTCGTTGTCAATGATGTTTCCATCGGAATCTCTACCAATAAAAGTTAGCAATATGTCAGAGGAAGACTTCACATACGCAGAACCTGTGTAGTACTTTCCAGGAAGAATAGTTGAGCGGTTAGATGTAAATGTCCATGGACCACTAGCCACAATCTTTGCACTTTTACTTCCTGAGTACACCTGTGAAGGCACGTCAGATACAGTAGACACTGAAGCAGATCCTGAAAGAGTCCAGTTATCTGTTGCATTGTTTTCAAATGATGGGTTGTAAATAAGATTTGATTTGTTTGGGTTAAGAAGAATGTCTACAGCACGGGCTTCATCATATGAAGCAGTTCCTCCTGTTTGCAAAGACACGCAGTCAATGTAATACGTTCCTGCTGCTGACCAAGAGAATGTAATTCCAGCGTATGCTGCATTAACGTTATTAGTTGCTGGAACAGCAATTCCTGACTCTGTTGTAAGAGATGTTCCAGTGTAAGAGTTTGTAATTGTAAAGGTAGTAGCAGTAACAGCAGTAATTGTTGCATTTGATACGTTAAATCCTGAGGTAGTAAAACCAGACACCGTTACGTGTTGCCCTACAGTAAACTGGTGTGTTGTAGGGGTTGTGTAAGTGATGGAACCAGAGACTCCTACAGCACTTGCTACAACCGAACTGTATTGCGAGTATGTAGTTGCTGAATAAGTGATTTGACCCCAACTACCAGTTGCTGCTGTACCTGATGCTGGAGTTAAATCTGATCCTATTTGTTTACCATTTTTATCGTAAAACTTTAAGGCTGGTTTAATTGAGCCAGCACTTGTAGGAGAGATTATCTGTGCTGAAAGGGTGTACTGAGTTCCAGGAGTAATAGGAACTCCTTTAAGAATTGGTGAGTCTGCTCCTAAGGTCATAGAGCCAGCCCCTGAAGCAACAATTTTGCACGAGTAATTCAAGTCAATATATTTGTCAGTTAGTTGTTGTACAGGTGCTTCATCATTGCTTGATGAGATAGTTGCGTTTGTAGCAATCCAATTACCAGTACTATTATAAAAAGTAGAGTCCTGAACACTGAGAAGAAGATTACTTGATGTAGTAATTGTTGGGGCATAATTAGTTAACGACTCAACATAAGTCCCTAAACCAGTTGCTGTTCCTTTACGGGAATATAGATAAAACGCTTCACGTACAAGTTGCTTTTGGCTTTTAATAGACATTCCAGGCTCTGGAGTAAGGCCAAAATTTTGTGTTTCAAGAGGTAGTAAAGATACTGGAGTGCTAATTCTGGTGTGATCAGGAAGAAGAAGATCTAAAAACGTTAAAGATTCGTCTAATGTAAAACCAATTCCGTCAGTAAAATAGTAAAGGTCTGAGGTTGGGTCTGGTTCACCGATAGGTGTTTGTTCTTTGCTTGTGAACACTCTAGGCAATGAGCGAATTAATAAGTCTGTGCTTCCGTGAGATGTGGGAACAACATCGTATACAGCGCCAGCAGGAACCCACACATTGTCAGATGTAAATAAAAACATCGCGTAATAAATTGGTTTACCAGGGACAATAGGTATGCCAGCGGTATCTTCAATCCCGCCACCATCGTTGAAAGATGTTTTTGTTATTGAGGAAGATACCTGTTCCCAAACAATCACACCATCTTCGGCAGTTTCAGGAAGACTATTTTGGTTTCTAACAAGGCGAATAGCAGAGTAAGTTCCAGAAGGTGCTTGCCAGTTTACGTATACCTCAGTTGGATACACCACCGTAATAGACATTGGTGATACGGAGTTAGGTATCTGATTAGTTTGACCATAGACACTTTCCCCATATACCGCTACGCCATAATTAGCCACAAATTATTCCTTATGCTCCGATGAGTAGAAGTGGGTTAATTGTTGCTTCAGGAGTTGCCCATGAAGCGTTTGATCCATCTGTTGTTAAGTAGTTTCCAGCCTGACCTGATTGGCTAGGAAGAGCGTTAATTGTTGACCATGCATAATCGTAGTCTGTACCTGAAGATTTAGTAAGCACTTGTCCTGTGGTTCCACCTGATGGTGTACCAGTAAGTAGGGCTTCATTGATACCGTATTCAATGTTAGCAAGACGAGCCTTTAGAGTTGGCCAGTTTGTGGTTGTCTTATCAAAAACACCAATCCAACCAGAACCAGTAGCAATGTTTGTACCAAGGTTAGACTCAACAGCGCTTACTTCACTTTGAAGATCATTAACATCAGCGGCTTGAACTGTTGTAATGAAGTTCAATTTAGTGCTGAAGTCATTCTTCACGTTACTTGGGTAGTACGCAGTCATGAATCTTCCTTTCCTATCTTAGAATTGTATTTTCTCGTCTTTATCTTTTGTTTACTGCATGAACCTTAAGGATATTATCCTCCCATTATTAAGAATAACCCTGAAAAAAGATTTCCAACGTCTACAGAGGATGTCCCACTTGACCCCTGTATACCCTGAGTTCCCACACCTATAGCGCCTTGCAATCCTTGAACTCCCTGCACCCCTTGAGTTCCTTGGATAGAGTTTCCCTGAGTTCCTTGAACGCCTTGCGTGCCTTGAGAACCAGTAGTTCCTAGAGTTCCCTGTAAACCAGTATTTCCAACACTTCCTTGTGTTCCCTGAGAACCCTGTGTTCCTGCTCCAGTTAATCCTTGAGTGCCCTGTGTACCTTGTTGGCCTTGAACGCCATCTGTACCCTGTGTGCCCTGGGTACCGTCTGTACCCTGAACTCCTTGGGTACCTGTAATACCTGTTGCACCTACAGCACCTTGTAACCCTTGACTTCCCTGTGTTCCCAAAGAACCTTGTGTTCCATAAAAACCTTGAGTGCCTTGAACTCCCTGCGATCCCTGATAGCCTTGCAATCCATAAGGTCCTTGAGTTCCAAGAGCACCCTGTAAACCTTGAAGTCCTTGAGATCCCTGCGTTCCAGATCCCATTGCACCTTGAGTACCGATAGTTCCCTGTGCACCTTGAACACCTTGAGTTCCAGAGCCTAAAGATCCTTGTAATCCTTGTGTTCCTGACGAACCTTGAGAGCCAGAACTTCCCTGTACACCTTGAATTCCATGTCCAGCAATAATTCCCTGAACAGTATTTTGTAAAGAGTACAAAGTTGTTTGTAAAGAATACTCTTTTTGTGCAAGAGCAATTAATGTTGCTGTTACATCTACTTCTTGAGTTCCGTCATTTTTTGTTACAAGAATAATCTCATGGTTAATATTGTTAAGGCTTGTAGCATTTGATAACGCTTTTAAATACAACTTTTTATTTTTACCTTGGTTTGTTCCAAAACTACCAAGCCAAATAGGATATTCAGGATCTCCACCAATGTAAGCAACCCACACCCCTTGCCCAATAACAGGTACGTCAAAAGACGTGTTAGAAGGATCAATAGGCCAAGCCCAGTCAGTTACCTCTGACCCTGTGGTTTGTGGGATTGACAGACGAAGTCTACGTTGATTTTGTGGGTCGTTGTTATCTTGAACAACTCCTCTATAGATTCCGTAATGTCTTTTAATATCATCCACTACATCGTTCCAATATTGATGTTACTTACCTGGAATCTAAAAATTTCGTTTTCTGATCCTATTAGAGTTGAGTACCCAGTAAAGGCTCCAGTTCCTGTAGCAGTACCGCTGGACTGCGTACTAGCAACAGTAAAGTGCGTGGAATCAGCAACTGTTGCAACTGATGCAGAAGTTACATTGTAACCACTGGGACTAAACCCAGTAACTGTAACAGTTGATCCAACACTCAATCCATGAGGAGCGCTAGTTGTGTAAGTAATCGCTGTTCCAGAAGCAGCAGCAGATGTAATAGGAACACCATAACGGTATAAACCAGTTACTCGTGCAGTTTTAACTCCATTTAAACCGTTGACTACTGCCTCAATATCTTGAGGATAAATAGTTTCTTTAAAAGATACTGCGTTGTATCCATATTTGGTTGATAGAGTTGACAAAATTGAACTTGTTACATCTGATTGTTTGTACTTAGGGTCAAGTGAGTATGTTAATGAAAGAACGGCATCTACATATGTAGGTGGTTGAACACTAAGAGAACTTCCAATAAGTAGTTTATCTGCCATATATGTAGAAACGTTGTTAGCCAAGGTAGTGTATTCAGCAGATGGAGATCCATCTGAGTTTAATCCAGGCTGTAGATCTGTTGTTCCTGCGTTTCTAGTTGGGGCAATATACAGAGTGACAGAAGACCAAACAGCAGCAGTTGCTTGTGCTTTTCCTACATTGTTTACGCTTAGTGCAAGGTCAGCAAAGTCTTTTAATGTAACAGCGCGATTAGCCGCACGCAAAGACGCAGGAGCAGAAATTCTAATCTGGTCTGTGCTTTCTGGGTTTGATCCCGCGATAGCAGCAGTTGCGTTAGTTACAGTGATGGTTCCTTTAAGAGCAGTTACTTGAGTGTCTGTAAGTCCTGGAACATAACTAATGTTTGTAGCGATGTTAGAACCAATATTTCCAACATCTCCTCCACCTACCGTATAGACCACACGGATTTGAGAGTAAGGAACAGGGATAGCACCTGAAACACCATCACCAAAGGTGACAAACAAGTTGTCGTTTTGGTCAAAAGATGTGGTGTAAACCAAATCAGATGGGCCGTAGTCAGTGATGTGCTGAACTTGGTTCCATTGAGAATACACATCTCCGTCTTGAATGTACAGAGATAGCGTTCCATCCACTACTGGAGAATGAAGGAGCATGTAAGTTTGGTTTGGAGAGCCATCCGAAGTACCAATGAGTTCTCCGTATGTAGGAATTGCTGTTGGGGAAACTAGAGTTACTAGTTGACCTTCTTTAGCAAGTACAGTATTAGAACTTCCTCCAACAACTGTTATGTCTGAGGTAGTTGTAAAGTACAGAGTCTGTACAACATCACCAGTGGTGACTTGCCCTGATACTACTGTTCCTCCATAGATAATCTGGTCAGTATCTCCAGAGTTAGAGAAAGTTAAGTTTACATACGATTGACGATAACCTGCTGGCGTATAACCAAAAGTCTGTGCGATATTGAGAACGCTGTTTCGTTGAGTAGCGGTGTAGATAGAGTTCTCGTTTGCATTTCTATCGATGTAATAAGAGATCAAGTCACCCATGTAAGCCATGGCCTCAACAAAAGCAACACCAAAATCAGCAGGGTCACTGGCAGTCCAGTTAGGGATACGCGCCTGTATTCTGGCAATTAACTTATCTTTAATAGAGTAAAAGTCTCTAGCAGTGTAGTCAACTGATACTGGTATTGTAGAAATTTGTGTGGTCACAATATCTCCTCGTATGGTGGGTTAGATCCTGCTAATGAAAGTACTCCAAGATTAGTTGTTATTACTGTGCTGTTAGGCAATTGGTAAGTTATGTTGGCCGTTATTGTATTGGTGTATGTGTCAATTGTTACGGTAGAATCTGTTAATACTAAAGTTGGCAATTGAGAATTAAATGCTTTTTGAATTTCAACTTTAATTTCTGTAGACGCGTCATCTTCAGACTCAAAAAGAGCGTAAGGAATTAACGTCCCAAAGGTAGGTCTCATTACCCGTTCTCTTACTGCTGTTCCTATGACCGACTTAACTCGGTCTGCCCACATTACTTTTTGGTCTTGAGTAAAGGAGACTCGTCCTGAGTAATCAATATGGAAAGGAAGAGTTACAGCAACTTCGTTAGCCATCAAACACCTACCCATCTTCTTGGAACAATATTAAAGCCCGTGTTTGTTTGGTCTATAAGGGCTGTAGCAGTACTCAGTGTATAGGAATTAGATGGGTTGGTTCCTGCTGTAGGGTAATTAAGGTTAATTGTTGGAACAGTTCCTGCAGAGGATGGCCTTGTAGCACTTGGCTTGTTTGTTCCCACGCCGTCTGTAGCACAAGAAAAGTCCACCGTGTATTTTCCATCAATAGTCATTTCATGTTTTGCGGAAGTAACAATCCAGAACCCGTCTGAATTACCCCCTGTATTTCTTACTTCAATAGTTCCCCATGGAGAAATTCTTGGATCTCCTTGTCCAGTACCTTTACCTGGGATTGATAGACGAGATAGTTGCGCTTTTGCATCAGCCAAGGCTTTTGTCATAGCGTCACTATTTGCAACAACTCCAGACTCAATCTTTGAAAACAAAGGCGCTTTTGTATTAGCGCGAATTGCAGAACCAACTGTGTGCGGAGAAGATTTAGTTTTGTAAACTTTTCCTGTGACAGGATCAACTCCTGCTACTATTTTATTTGTTCTGTTATTTGAATGCTTTTCAACGTAATCACCCAACTTAGATTCAAAAGAATCTAAAGTTTGAACATCAAATATGGATGTTGCGTTGGTAAAAGGGTCTAGAAAAGACATGACTGGAATAGTTGTCATGAATTGGTCAATCATTGTATCTATAGGATGAAAGTGAAGTTCTGTTCCCAATACTTGTACTCCATAGCCAATTTTATTTGCTAGTTCCACAAGTTTTTCCCAATACGTATGTCCAGCCATAGATATCTGACTAAGTTTTACTGTGCTTGGAGTAACTAGCGGCTTTAAATAAAACTTTTTAGCAATTTCTGTAGCAACTTGAGATGCCGTAGTGTTCACCCAAATTTTAGATGTCTCTTCTTTTAGAGGATAAGAACCACCTACACAAATAATTTCTACGTATCTATTAAGAACTTGTGTTGTTGGGTATTGGACATGGGAAACATAACCAATAAAAGTTTTGTTAACTTTGTCGTTTCTCCAAGATATTTGAACTGGTGTTCCTGTCTTAAAAGAGTTAACAACTAAGGTACTAAAATACTGAAACCTTAACACAACAACATCATGGCTGTTTATGTGTTGAGTAAGAGTAACTTTTCTTGGTTGCGTGTTGAAACTTGGATAATCAGGAAACACAACCTCATAAGTATTAGAAAATTTTCCTTGACGTTCAGGATCAAGCATTTGGTAACCTCAGTAATGTTCCAGCAGATATTTGAGTAGGGTTTATTACCTCTGGATTAAGGTCCATAATTTTCCACCAAAATTGTGGATTACCTAAAAATTTATTAGCAATAAGATCTAAACGATCTCCATCTTTCCACTCATAAGTGTAAAATTTGGTTGCATAGGTAGGCCAATTACGCAAGATCATAATGTGGTATGCCTGACGGTGAGCATCCCATGCTTTTGGGATTACCCCTTCAGGGGTTGTAATAGGGTTTGCGTATCTACTATCTACATACATTATCTTCCACCTGCCGCTGCTGTTGATGCTGCGCTGTATAACACTTGATTGTCATAGTAACGAGTACAGGTTATATTTACAGTTGTAAATATAGGTACCATTCGTTCATTAAAAATAGCATGGTTAATATCTAAAGATGAAACTCTTACTAAATAGCGTAAGTTTGCTCCCAAATGCAACTCGACAGGAATAGGCATCAACCAACCTTTATCTGCTGTTACTATGTTTCCAACACTTGATTTGTATTGAGAGTTATACCCACCAGTTGCTCTAAACAAATATTCAAGATCATACATAGTTCCACGATCGTAAATTAAACCGCGTTCTGAAGAATTCACTGTATAAGGATATGGAGAAGTATTTCTAGTTAAGAATTCTCCAGTGCTATCTTTTATGTACATCATATCTTCAATGCGGTTAAGAATTAAAGAAAAAGTAACTGTACTTGCAAGTAACCCATTACCAATTGCGGTTGCTATATCTTGACCTGACTGTTCAAATTGAGGAGAAAAACTTTCTACAATACCCCAAGACATTCCAACAGATGTTGGGTTGTATAAGAATTTAAAACCATAAGGAGTTGTGTCAGTAGCAAGACCTGATGCTGCAGTTTTTTTAGTTAACACGCTGGCATCTGCTGCTAAACTTTGGCTCATTTGAATAGCGCCTTTTGCACCTTTAAACTTTCCATCTTTGTCTGGTTGCCATGCTGATTGAGCATGATCCCATGCTCCTGGATCGGTAATTAACATGTCATTTTTAGCAGACAGTACTTGAGGACCAAACTTCAAATAAGAAGAAGAGGTCATTGGAGCGTTATATGTGTAAGGTTTTGGGTCTCCAATAACTGATGGGGGATTACCTCCAGGAGGGTTTCCAGCACCAGAAGAACCAACTGCTGGAGCAGGTTTTCCTGCAGCGTTGGCTTTAACCGCAGCCGCTAGTGCTGCTTTATCTTGGTTTAAAGTGTTTTGAGCAGTAACTACGTCTTTATCTGCTGCCAACAAATCATTACCAGTCTGTTTAACTTCGGCAACAACTGCTTGCCATTTTGTGTACGCATCTTGAATTTGTTTTTGAACAGACGAACTAAGAGTTAAAATATCTACATGTCCTTTAGGGTGATTTACAGGCTCGTAAACATCGTACTCATACAACAGTGCTAAATAAAGATTGTATGTAGTTTGCAAATATTTATTTTGATTATAAAGTTTGTCTTTTAAAGTAGCAACTTTTTTTACAGCAGCATCATATGTTACTTTTTGAGTAATTTGCGCTTGATAATCTGCATTGATAATGTCTTGATTAGCAGCAAGTTGAGCAGATGATAGTGGGATCTTTTTATTTGTAGCCATTACCTAGTTCCCATCATAGAGATGCTGTTGTTTTCTTCAAGAATACTTTGTACTTTCTTTGCAAACTTTACTGCTTCATCTTGCGATGCTTGAGCGATGTTCACTGTGATTTGAACATTAGTAGACCCACCTTGTCCAGAAGACGGCATAGAGGCACCAAATCCAGATGTACCACCACCATAACCAGGAATATGTGTTCCCCATGGAGAGTGGTTTACAGCCCGCAATACTCCTGCAGTGTTATTCCCTGAAGAGAGAGCGCTTAAAATAGACTTGTAACGACCATTATTAATGGTTTCAATAGTGGCTTGCATTCCTTGATTAAAATCTGCGTAAGATTTTACGCCAACACTGTTGATGTCTACAGCACCTGATGCTGGTTGTGTTGTGTTAAGTGGGTTATAGTGAGCAGAGTTATGCCACTGCCCTCCTTCAAACGCCATCCAAGTTGTTACAGCAGCAAGGTTTTGTTTTGTAACAGGTTTTCCTAAGTTTGTTAGGAATTGTTTTGCCCAATCTTGTTGACTTCCTGTTCCAAGAATTGTTCCAGGAGCAGTTACTGTGCTTCCAGATACAGTCTGTTTTGTTCCACCTGTACCAGTCAAGAATGACGCTGGGTCTACTGGATTGTTATGTCCTTTGCGAACTTCAAAGTGTAAGTGTGGACCAGTAACATTTCCTGATTGACCAGATTTACCAATTTCTTGACCAGCAACAACTGTTTGACCTAGTTTTACTGACTTACTTTGTAAGTGACCATACAAAGTTTGATAGCCATTTCCATGGTCAATCTGTACATAGACACCAAAATCTGCTCCAGGAGAATCGTCAAAGACAACACCATCAGCCACAGCCTTTACAGATGTTCCTACAGGAACAGCGTAGTCATCACCTGTGTGATAGTTCTTTGCTCCATTCCACATGCCAGGATCTTTAGCACCATACATGGTTGTTGGTGCTGTTCCAGGAATAGGGGAACTTAAAGTTTGTTTATTGCTTTGTCCTGAGTTGGGGTGAAGAGCACTGGTGTTTGCAGGGGTTGCAGAGTATGCACCACCTTTTGCACCAAACGATGCGCCAAAACCTCCGTATGAACTTCCACCACTAAATAGTCCAGCAATACCGCCAATAATTCCACCAGCAACAATGCTAAGACCAAGAGTTTCTGGAGCAAATATTGAACCAATTCCCGCACCAGTTGCAGCACCAGCACCAGCAGCCGCCAAACCAGACGCAGCACGTGTTACACCGCTATTAACGTGCAGTGCTTTACCAAGTTGTTTTCCTGCAGCGCCAACCCCTAATCCAACTGCAGCAGGAGCAACTACCCTAGTTGCAGCACCTTTAATCAAAGAAAGAGCGCCACGTCCAGCACTTAGTAACTTAGTTCCTCCTTTACCAAGAGGCATACCAATTGCTTCAGCAGCAGCAAGGGCCGCCATACCTTCTGCAATGTTCTTTACTCCCATGGTAAACCCGCCAATAAGAGAGGTAAGAGCACCACCTAAACCAGTTTGTCCAAGACCTTGCATGTAGGCTTTTGCTTGAATAACCGATTGTCCAAATTGTGCCATCTCCTTATTTACTGCAGTAATAGTAGTTGCAGCAGCCTGGTATCCCTTGATCATAGAGTCTTGAGATGCTTGCATCAAATTAGTTTGAGATGTAATGATCTGTTGTCCTGCTGCATTTGGGTTTCCTGCACCAGACATTTTTGAAAGATCTGCGTTTTTGTTTTGAGCCAACGCTAAGAACTGAGCACGAAGAAGTTGTTGTTGATCAGCAGAGAATCCTAAAGCGCTAAGGTCTGCACCAGCAAGTCCGTACTGTAAGGATTGTTGAACTCCTTTGACGTTACCTTGACCACGTCCTTGAAAAATACGATTAAAGAGTTGTTTAGCAATATCAGATTCAGATAATGGATTTCCACTTTTATCAAACTGAGAAATACCATATTGGTAAAGGTTTGCACCCATTGCTCCAGTCTGGAAACCACCAATTGCTTGAGCGGCCGCTGCATTACCAAGATTAAATTGACGGTACGCTCCACCAACTTCACGCATAGTTTGTAGGTATGGGCTACTTCCTGGAGCATAACCATACTGTTGGGTAAGAATTGCAGCGGCTGCCGCATCTTCTCCTATCCCTGATACGCCTCTTCCAAAACCGTTTCCTAAAGCACCCAAAGTAGAAGTTTGAATTTGCTTATAGCCAAGACCAGTTGTGGAGTATTGAGATACTGCGTAATAGTTTGATGCACGAGAAATTGTTGCGCCTAAATCAGGACCAAGCGCATAACCTGCACCAACAACTCCTGCTCCCGCTTGGGCCACTCCACCAGCAATGCTGAACTTTGCCAAAGTAGGAGACATCCATGGCATGTTTACATTGCTTGCCTTTTGAGCCTGTGCAGCAGATTGTGGTTGAGAAGCAGGAACTCTACTTTCTGCAGAAGCACCACCAGCCTGTGTAAAGTTGGCACCGTCTGTACCTAGGGCAACTTTGCTACCCTTGGTTAGATTTCTTTGACCATTTTTTGTAATGGTTTTGCGCATAGAGTCTGCTGCTGTTTGAGCAGGAGCAGAAATATGCTTGATCGTGTCATTGATCTCGTTGAGAGTTTTGAGCGTGTCTTTTAGGGCGTCGTTAAGTGACTTGACGCTTGTCACCATACTAGCCATCTGGACTCCTTATCGCTCTTGCCTTGGCTAGTTCTAGCCAATTCTTTCTTTCTCTAGAGGACATCTCCTTGATCTCAGTCAATGTCCAACTACCGTATATCTCCGATATGGCCGCCCATTCAGCAAACAACTGAACATACGGCACTATGTTAGAACTGAAACAACGTACCCAAGTTAATGGATATCGTTACCTCACTTCCACAATCTGGGCATTCCATAGTCACATCATCAAATTGTGGACCAGGAACACGCTGATTGATCTCTTCAATAATCTTTTTGCGATCTACAACAGGTAGGTTCTGAACCTGGATCTTGCTGTAGACGGGTGAGTTGTTAATCTTCAAGACTGTCTTCTCAAGAAGAATTGTGTTCATCTCTGCAGGAGTTTTATCTGCATTATTGATCAATTCTTTTTGGGCGATTCCAGTTGGAAGTTGTACCTCAATATCTCCAGCCTTACCGCTGACTGTAAAAATTCTGTCTCCAATAGGATCTGTAAGAATCTTTGTCTTGATATCTTCGTTGATATCTACAGTTACATTCTTAAAGTCATTGCAACCACCACAGAAAATTGACATATCTGTAGTTGTTCCAAACGTTGCCTTAAGGATTCCTAGAAGAATTGCCTCACGGTCACCTGTAAGCATGTGATCAAGAATCTTGTCATCAGCCTTTAAGTCTCCAACTTTGACGGTTCCACGTTCTAAGATAGTTAGAAGGGCTTTTCCAACGTTAGAGGCCTTAGAAATTGCTTCCTCATCTCGACCAGTTAACTCTCGAACCTCTGCGGTCTGTAGCAACTCCCCAGCGGTTGTAATGTAACCGCCAGGAAGTTGTACAGTTGTATCCGAAGGAGGAACTATTGTTGGTTCTAGTTCTGTAGAGACCTCTTTAAGAGCGTCTTTCACTAAGTTGTTTGCCAAGTCTGGATTAGAGACTGCACTAATTGTTTGCGACATTATATTCCTTTGTTAGTTGTTACTGAGAAAGTGCAGCGCCTACGCCACCGTTACCAGTGTTCTTAGTTGCTGCTGATGTTCCTGGTCCTGTACCAAATGGGTCAGCAGACTCACTTACTTTATCTCCCCATGAGATATCAAAGCCTTCGTGAACAACAGACATCTGCTCTACGAGCAGCGCGTTGTCACCAGCGTTGAGATCTGAGTATGAGACAGATGTTGGCCATGCGTTGTAGACCATGAAGCGCATCGCAACAACGTCAGTTGCTGACTGTGTTGCAGGTGTGCCGCCAGTTGCATCTACTACTGCACCTGTTGGAACTGGGTGAGCCAATACCTTGATCTCGATATCGCAACGGAAGTTATCTCCCGCAGCGCGAGACGATCCTCCACCTTGAACTGTGGCGAAGAGGTTCTTCATCCAGTCCCAGTTGGTGCTTGTTCCAAGGATCACTCCACGCTGGAATGTGATTGGAGCAAAAGTTGTCTGACCAGGGATCTGGTGAACGGTGGTGTTGTAACCACCCTCACGGTAAGGAATTGAATCAGTTGTGATAGACATTCCTGAGATAGAGGTAAAACCAAATGATACTGGAGGCGTAGCAAGGTTAGTCATAGCCGTGTTAGTGTTTGCTGTTCCATTAACATTTGTAAGTGGTGTGAAGGTAACTAGGTACCTAAAGTTGCGTAACGGATCGGTCGCAAGCGATGATCGGTTATTATTAATTGTTGGCATCTATGATCTCCTTCTGGATTACGCCATGGTCATTTGACTGAGGTTGATTACTACGAACTCAGCAGGATATTCAAGGGCAACGCCAACTTGGATGTTGACTATACCGTTTTGAATAGATGATGCTGTGTTGTTTGTTGCGTTGCAGAGAACGTAATAAGACTGGGCTGGGGTTCCACCACGAAGTCCACCCTGATTACGGTAGTCATTAAGGAATGAACTAAATGTGCTTGTAATACGAGCCCATAGACGTTCATCGTTATTCTCAAAGACTGCAAACTGTGCGATGTTCTTTAAGTTCTGCTCAACGTAGATGAGTGAACGGCGCATGTTGACATACTTGTTTGCTGTTCCATCTTGAAGAAGTGTACGAGCACCCATGACAACAATTCCAGCACCTGGAAGTTGACGGATGGCGTTGACTGGAGCAACTGAACCAGTGCCTGCTGTAGGCAAGCCTAGATTTAGGTTATCAAGTTCTGTAGAGGTAAATGCTTTTTCTACGGAGATAACACCAGCAAGAGGGAAGTTCATACCTGCTGGAGCCTTGGCCACGCTGCGTGTAGCATCGGTGTTCAAGTACAAGCCAGCAACTGCTGCAGATGGACCGATCAAACGAATTGCTCCGCTACCACGACCAATTGGATCAGCAATGTAAGTATTTGGATAGTAGACAGCGGCATTGCTGCTTGCTGTCAAACCCTGTGCGTAAACGATTGCTTCATCTGCTGACTTTCCAGCAGGAGTTTCTGCAACAAAGAAGCCATTGTTTGACTGCGCCCATGAGATTGCATCGTTGATAACGCCAACTTGACCAGAGACAAGGATGTCGTTGATCTGTGGGATAAACATAACGAGAGCACGATTAAGGGATGAGAACTCATTCCACACTGATGCACTTGTTGCTGCATACGATGTGAAGTCTCCAGCAACAACTGCTGATCCATCTGCTCCACCTGTGAGTGGATAGACTGTAAGAACAGGTGTACCTGAAGCCAACGCGCTTACTGTGACTGAAGAGCCTGCAGTATTGTTAATGACAGTTCCAGCATAACTTGATGATGTTGGATCTGAGAATACGAGGTTTTCGTAGCGCTCTAGAAGTACATCGTTGGTGATGTTCATCGCAGTTCCTGCAACACCCTCTTTATAGACCTCAACTGTGTAGGTGCTTGCAACTGTTCCAGCCTTGACATTGATGCGGAGGTTGTTGCCATCTGCACCACGGTTCTTTGCTGTAAAGGTAGCAACTACTGCATTGCCTGATGTCTCTACTGAGACTGTAGCGGCTGCGGCATCACTGTGAAGGATGCGCTTGACGTAGAGTTCACGTCCACCGTTATTAAAGAATTGAGCGACGCCAAAGACTGCAGGGAATGCAGCGTTGTAGCCACCAAACTTTGATGTAAATTCTGTCCAAGATTGAACGCGAGTCACAATCTCAGGACCTTGTGCAAATGGCGCAGCAACTGCACCAGCAGCACTTGTGGCAACTCCCTGTGCGAGAGGTGCTGGAAGTAGTGTCTCTGTTAGGTAGACACCTGGACGACCGTAAGTCATTCTTTCTCCTGTCTTGTTGTGGGTGGGTTCCGTATTAGTTCGTTATTGTGATCGGATCAATAGGCGTAAAGTTAGGATCAGTTCCACCTCGGACTTGATCTTTATAGCCTGTCATATCGACTTCGAGTGCCTTATAGACTGCCGTGTATAGTTCTGGCGCGATCTCACTGGAGATTCGCACCGTAAATGCGTTTACGAATAAACGCTTACCTGCTTCTGTAATATCTCGCTTTGAGATATCCAGAACATCAAGACGACGAACTGTGTTGTCGTTAGGTTGTAGCACACCAAATCGCAGGGGTAGTCTGGTGTACATAAGTTGTGAGAGGATCTCGCGGTCATGGCGAGGCTCACGTGCATACGTTGTTACTTGATAGTCAATGTTGACTGGAATAGGTACATGGATATACCAGTCGTTGGTCTCTGGATCATAAACAGTTGTGTTGTCAGGTAACTTGCTTGGGTCTGGAAGATAGTCTGGTTTAACCAGTCCACGCATAGAACGGCTGAAGTCCTCAGAAACGTCCACCATATCAATGGTGATGTATGGGTAAGTCTGGTCTCTAATTTCTTGAGAAGGTTGTCCAAACCATACGCCCACATCGCGGGTGCTTGCACCTTGTGCGTTGGACTTCTGATCGGTTACCTTCATGCCCTTGAGGAGATTGCGAAGAGCCTCATCCTCTGAAAGAAGGAAAGTCATAATCCGCCCCCTAGATGGGCAAAAATGCGCTCAGTAAGAAACTCTTCAGATTCGCTAAGGCGATTTGAAAAACGGCGAATAGCATAAGTTGGTCGAGTTCCTGGAGTGCCGTACTCAAGATCTTGCGCCTCATCAAAATGGTCAGGATGGACGTGGGCAGTAAAGCCATCATTAGGGGTGTAGCGGACATGAAGTCCACGGACAATGTTATGAGGCCAGCCTGATGCTCGTGCTTCTGCACGAAGTTGGGCTGACATGTAGCGAGAGGTATCGCGGGCTGCGTGGTGTACTGAGATGTGGTGTGGGCTTGTCACTTCTTCTTTTTGCCCTTCGCAACTTTACCGCCGATATAACCTGCGAGTAGTGCTGCGAAGATTGGCTGTTTTTCTTTAGGACGAAAGCCGAACATACCCCGCATGAACTCTTCACGTTCATGCTGATTGTTCATTTCAGCAACTTGTTCGTACCATGGCTTATGTGCCATCACAACCCCTTTTCGCAACCTGCGGGAACAGTGGTCAGGAACCGCAGCGGTTACCTGATGTTGCAATGATAAAGAAAAAGCCCCACTTTCGTGGGGCTAAGTCTTACTTCTTTTCTTTCTTGATCTTCTTGGCTAGAGCCTTGTCCATCTTTTCATCCGCTGCACGAGATGGCTTCTTCTTATCCATCTTCTTGTCAGCCTTTTCAAAGGCCGCCTTTTGCTTTGGAGACATACCCTTCATTACCTTGGCATCTTGAGCAGCATCTGACATCTTTTTAGCCATTACATGCCCTTCTTACGATTGGTAATCATCTTAGGATTTTTAGGCGCTGACGCTTTCTTGCCCTTACGGAGAGCAGCAAAATCTGCAGCATCAATCTTCTTTGGATTACCGCCCATAGCAGCGATCTTCTTCTGCTTAGGAGATAGACCGTCAGCCATTACTTGGCCTTCTTAGAAGCACGAGCAGCCTTGCATGATGCACAGGTGCACTTACATCCTTTTGCTGGCTTGCCCTTGGCACAGCCACAACCACACTTGAGACACATCTACTTGCTCACTTTCTTTCTAGGTTTTGAGTTTGGAATCCTGCCAGAACGATCTGGAACACAGTTCGGTACTTTCTTACCATTCTTCATCTTCATACCAACTTGAGTGTAGCCATCCCAACAAGGGTCTGTCTTCTTACTTGCCATTTTTATTCCTCTTTGAGATAGCGGCTGCTTTGCTTTTGGCATCAGCCTTTGAGGATGCACCCCAAGCCTGAAGAGATAATAGCAAACGTGTTGGCTCACCATTAGGCTTGCGCTCTGGACCTGGCATTCCGCCCATGCGAGCCAGGAATGATGCACGACGAGGATTGTCACCTTTTTTTACAGGAGCCTTAATATCGTGACCCTGCGCTTTAAGAGATGCACGACCTTTGGCGTTTAATCCGCCTTTTTTATTTTGTCCTTCAGATCTTTGCCATGCTGGTGTTTTAGCCATGTTACTTCTTCTTTCCAGCCTGCGCCATCTTCTCCATTTTAGCCTTACCATATTTCTTCATGCCAGCAGCCGCTGCAACTGCAGCAGGATTCTTAGCACCAGACTTCTTTGCCTCTTCTTCAACTTTCTTGAAGCGGGCTCCTGAACCTAACTTTGCTTTAGCCATTTTTCTTATGCCAATCTTTAGTGGCTTTTACGCCTTGGTCGATGGTCTTGACTTTACCCTTTGTCTTCTTGGTTAGGTCAATTTTGTCATACTTGCCCTTGTTACCTGCATGGTCAACAATGACATCGCCCTTTTTGTTCTTCTTAATTGTATGGCCTTCGCCTTTAATCTTGATGGTCTTAGCCATTCTTTTTTGCCCCCATAGGTGCAGTCATCTTGGCATGTTTCTCTTTGAGTTTAGCCATCTCAGCCTCATGCTTTTTAGCAAGGGCTTCTACTTCTAGCCTATGTGATTCTGGCTTCTTATTTGCCATGGTTTTTAATCCACCTCCATTAGGATACGTAAGTGGTGCGGGTTGTAACTTAGATAACACCACTTACTTATTAACCTTCTTTGCTTCGCTAATTCCGATGGCCAAGGCTTGGCGGCGAGATGTCACTACTGGACCAGTCTTTGATCCAGAGTGCAAAGTTCCAGCCTTGTATTCGGCCATTACCTTTTCCACCTTACCCTTTTTAGGGGCTGCCTTCTTAGCCATTGTTAGCCTTTCTTATTCAGCGTCATCCTCGTCGTCTTCGTCATCGAAGTCGTCGAAGTCAATATCTTCATCATCTTCATCATCGGCATCATCTGCGTCTGAATCATCTGCTGCTGCATCATCTGCTACAGGAGCATCTGCTACAGGAGCATCTGCTGCTGGTGCATCCGCTGCTGGTGCATCGGTTGCATCTGCTGCTGGTGCTGTTGTTGCGTCTGTCGCAGTTGCATCCGCTGCTGGAGCGGTTGTATCAACTGCAGGTGTTGTTGTCTCGTCTGACATGGCACGCCTTTCTAATTTGCGTAGTCTTGGAATTGTGGATAGTTCTGCAATTCCTCAGGGTTGATTTGATTGCAGTCAATCTGGACCACACTATACCGTTCGGCGTATCGTCCTAGAGGGTTAACTTGCATAGGGCGAAAGACAATTTGGTTAAATATCACGTGGTCTTTTACGTGGTTGGTTGGGTTAGCAATCATGTCTGGGAGCAGGCGATTGAGATCGGCCACGGCTACCACGATCTTAAATGTGTCCGTGGTGTAGAAGCCTCGCTCGTTAGGAGAAGAGTCGCCACGAACGTGTTGAGCCATAATG
>Ga0208250_1000182_pt1 | contig 21356 bp, 23 predicted proteins | sample CryBogCBE18Aug09_FD_184557 | JGI IMG/M metagenome (GOLD analysis project Ga0208250, IMG submission 184557) | Freshwater microbial communities from Crystal Bog, Wisconsin, USA - CBE18Aug09 (SPAdes) (version 2) | ecosystem: Environmental > Aquatic > Freshwater > Lake | place: Crystal Bog... | reverse complement strand
GCAACACGATTGCAACCAACAATGCCCAGATGCTACGGCTCATTCGCCATTTGAAAGATGAAATGATGGCTTTGCTGTCGCATTATGCTTACGAATATTTACGAGCGCACCACCTCGTTCCAGTCCCCCAACAATTTCTTCCGTAAAGAATAGAATGGAGATCCTTACTGGTGATATATTTGAAGAATTGCCCAAAGTCGCATCGCAGTCCGTTGATCTAATCTTTACATCTCCGCCTTACTGGAAGGGATTTGAGTACGAGAGTTATTTCAATTCGTATGCCCAGTATTTAGAATGGTGTAAGCGTTGGACAAAAGCAATCCAGCGAACTTTGAAACCAAATGGGTGGTTTGTCCTCAATATTGCGAACGATAGTGAAACGACGATAAAGGCGTTTGAAGTTTTATCTATCTGTTTGGAGAACTGGAAGCTCCATGATACAATCATTTGGAACTGCTACAATAGACAACCAGCCAATACTAAACGGCAACTGACCAATCAAGTAGAGTTTCTCTTTGTGTTCCGCAACCATTCGGCAAACGCAGAGTACTACAAAGACAAAATTATTGAGACTTACCCAGACATCTTTGAAACCAAAAATGTAGGAAATGTATGGAAGATCCCTTTCATGAGGTCTCCGCAATCTTTGAAGAAGGTCAGTGGAGGCGAAAAGAATTGGGGTCATTCTGGATTTCCACCTACGCTCTGTAATGTTGTGATTGATTTATTTACAAAAGAAGGGGATACGATTTTGGATTGCTTTGCTGGAACTGGAATTGTTGGTCGCTGTGCGGTAAAAAAGAACCGCAAGAGCATTCTTATTGATAGAAATCCAATATTAGAATAAGTCATTTCTACATACGAAAACCTCTTATGGTTTCCACTTTTTTAAAATATCTGGGTCAAATAAATGCCCTCGTTGTCGTTTGACGAAAGTAAGACCGCCAAGCCGATTGCAATTGTCAAAGGAGGGGATTACGATGGTGAGATTTTGTATCTCAATACAGACGACGAGAAGAAGGCTCGTAAGCCCAAGCGAGAAATCAATGCAGTGCGCTACGATAAGGAACTGAAGCACCTCAAACCAGCCCAGCGTGTAGCGGTCTTCAATCGCCTTCAAGAAGCAATGGCTCGTGGAGTTCCTACGGAGCATCTGCTAGAAGGTGATGAGATCAAGCATCTCTACCACCGCATACAAGCCGACCAGTCGCATGATACGAGTGTGGTGCTCCCAGACGACTGCTCATTCCAGCTCATTCCTCCCAGCGACCCCAAAACTCGTTCGGTCTGGTACATTGCTGGAGCGTCTGGCTCTGGTAAGTCGTATATTGCTCGGCAACTTGCCGAAGCGTATAAGCGCATGTTTCCCAGCCGAGAGATTTATTTGATTTCCAAGCTGAATGAGGACAGCACTCTAGATACGATGAAGATTGGAAAGCCCAAGCGCATTCGTGTAGATACGCTTGTTGATGACTATCCGTCTATTGAGGAGTTCAAGGATTGTATGCTTATCTTTGACGACTACGACACATTTCAAGGCGCAGAAGGAAAGGCAGTGCAGACGCTCATTGATGATCTGGCTATACAAGGAAGGCATACTGGCACTACGATTTTGTGCCTCACTCACTACATTACGAACTACAAAAAGACACGCCTACTGCTGAATGAGGCAACGCATTTTGTGGTCTATCCCCAAGCGACTTCGTACCATGCGCTCAAGTATTTGCTCTCAACCCACATCGGCATGAACGCTGACGAAATCAAAGATTTGCGCAAACTGGGGCGCTGGATTTGTGTAAGCAAAAACTTCCCTCAATACCTCATTTCCCAGCACACCGCAAAGATCTTACATCAAGATTAAAATATGGATAATGATAAAGATGTCTATCTCTCAACTCAAAGATCCGCAAACACGCAAGTCTCTAGGTGTAGGTTCTTACAATGTGGCTGGTATTGCGTCGTATCCTAGCCTTACTTGGACACCTTCTGTCGGTGGAGGCGAATATTACGCAGAGTTTTCAGTTCCATCGGCAACTGCGACGAGTGTTGTCACCGCCACAATCCAGAATGGAAGCGAAAACGATGTTCTCAATAATTGGCTGACAAAGGCAGTTCCTAGTGCTGGAAAGATTACCTTTTTTATTTGCAATAATGGTGGTGGTGTATCTCCTCCCCAAACTCCCACAACCTTCGCAATATCATGGCAGATCACAACTGCTGGAAACTAATTTCAGTCTCCAATGTAATGGACACCAATAATTTCTTAAGTAGTTCTATCGGTGGCGTAAGTGTTGCCTTATGTCTCGCACTAGCCTATGCGGTATATAAGGCAATAAACCATACACGATGTCGGTCTATGTGCTGTAAAAAGGAGATGGCAATATCTCTAGACATAGAACCTACGACCCCAAAATCCCTAAAACCCCAACTTTCAAATCTCCCTTCTATACAGAATGACCCTACAACAAGTTGAGGGGTACGCTTTGGGAGACGACGATATTGCGAAGATGCTTCCAAATACGCATATTTTTACCTATCCGTATTTGAAGAATGTAAAAAACATTGACGAAGTTTTTGATGACGATGGACGAGCCGTCATGCTTTACTTGACCGAGAATGACCATACTGGGCACTGGGTAGGTCTTCTGCGCAAACCAGACCATATTGAGTTTTTTGATCCCTACGGCGAGAAACCAGATAATGAGCTTCAATGGGCAAGTGGTGGGTTGCGAAAAGAACTGGGCATCAATCAACCTATTCTCACCAAACTCTTACGGCAAAGTGAAGTCCCAGTCATCTACAACAAGACCCCTTACCAGAAGGAGAAGGATAGTATTGAAACATGCGGTCGCCACACTGCATCTCGTCTTTTGTTCAATCACCTTTCCTTACCACAATACCACGATATGATTAAGAAAAGTAAATTAGATGCCGATGATTTCGTTGCTGGATTAACCTATCCGCTAATTCACAAATAAAAGAATGACAGCATAAGATATACAGAATGGCTTACTCGTCGTCCATTGACTACGACTTCAGCGAACAGCAAGGTAATCTGGATAATGAACCAGATCACATCTACTACAACGCCAACATCGTCAATCAAAACTCGCTGACTGCGACACCGCTAGGCAAAGCGCCAGTCGTTCAGTTCCAAGAAACTCGTAGTACGGCGATTATCAGCGATGTGTCCAAGTACAACTTCAGCATTACTCGTTTCACCATGAATGGTTGCGGTCGTAATCTACCGCTCTTCATTCCGCAGATCCAAGTGAATGGTGGAGACCGAGATTTGACGGCGTATGGTATTGGTCTAGACTGGATTACGACTGGAACTACGACCTACAAGGGTATTTCTGTTGGAGCACAGACTTTCTACGCTTTTGCGTATGTTAAGTTCGTCAGTGAGTTTATCAACGCTTACAACTCGCAAGGTCTAGATTTGCCGTTTCCTCCTACGGCAACACTACAACAGAATGTGTCGTCGCCGTATTACTATGTCATGTCGTATCAGTGGTGGCTAGACCTTGTCAATAAGTCCATTCGTGATAATGCGACGATTATGAGCGGAACGAGTGCTTACTATCCTCTTGGGTCTCTGCCTTATCAGTTTGGGTCTGCATGGAACTTGGCTGGTGGCTCTAATGTTGCGACCTTCAGTGATCTACCGAGCCCTTTATCCACTTCTGGACAGACTTACCGAACCAACGATACTGGAAACTTCTACACGAGCAACGGCACGATATGGGTGCTCCAGACTGATTACCCAGTACCTAGCTGGGCATCAACATCAACATTCAATCCTCCTTCGTTTCTCTACAAGGGCACGACTTTTACTATTCTTGTGCCTTACACTTTTTGCCTTACGAACCCTACTGGAAAAAATACGCCTCCGCTCTACCCCAGCACATCTGGAGATAGGGGCAACATGTATTTCAACACGAACATGTATGGTCTCTTCGCCAATCTAAACTTCATTTTCAATGGAGGCTATACTTCTACTCTAGTGCCTATTATTACCAACTTCGGCAAGACTTACCAGCTTATCGTGGAAGATCTCAACGGCACGAACTACTACTTCCCTCCTACTCAAACGACTGCAAACCCCCAAACCACTGCCCCAATCTATCTCACACTCAACCAAGAATACAACAGCACCAGCCAACTCTGGTCGCCGATTGAAAGCATTGTTTTCACGAGCACCCTCTTACCGCTGTATAGCGAACAAGTCGGCGCACCAATCGTGTATGGCGAGGGCAATAACACGGCAAGTGCAAACACCTCCTCTTCGGCTTTCACCCCCATTATCACCGATGTTGCCCTAGCGCTCAACACCGCCAACGATTACCGAGATTTCATTGAGTATGCGCCGACTGCCGAGTACCGCCTCACCTCCTTCACTTCGTCCAAGCAAGAGGTTCGTGCCATAGATATTCAAGTTTTCTGGAAGTCTCGGCTCACCTCCACTCGGCTCACCTCCACCCTTGTCCCAGTGACACTCTACAACGGATCATCTGTCAGCCTAAAAGTTTTGTTTCGCAAAAAGGGAGTTGGCAAGAAGGGGTGAGAATTGCCTCAAAAATAAAAGAGGTATAAGATATACAAATGTCCGCCGATATTGAGAAGGTCTCAATCTTTGATGATCGTATTGTCCAGCAGAAGCCTCGCTACGCTGTTGAGAAGGGTGCGCTCTCGCTGACCAACAGCCCCTTTCGTGCGTTGGCTGCCACTTCGTCCCAGCAGACCTACCAGATCCAAGTGCCGTCGTTGAATGTGTTCGTTGATCGTGCGATTGAATGGACTTCCCAGTGCTTTCTGCAATTCACGGCTACGCCAGTCGCTACGGCTTCTACTGGTGTCCCAGTGTGCCTCTTCGGTCGTGATGTAGCCCTCTCGGCGTTCCCTCTCCATTCGCTCGTCAATACCATGACGGCGACCATCAACGACACGAGCACGACGATCAACCTCAACGATGTGCTCTGGGAGGTACTGCGCCTAACGGACTACAAGAAGAACCGAGCCCAGCGCACATGCCCCACCTACCTAGACACTTACCAGTCTTACACCAGTGCCTACGGCGCAATCAATAACCCCATTGGTGGCTATGAACTGGCTGTAGATAGTGGTTCAGTCCCCAACGGCGCATGGGGTGATGTCACCTTCACGACACCAGCTGGTGTTCCTCTAGCCGATGCCTACCCCAGTGGTTCTACATACACTAGCGGTGGGGTCACTGTCACTTTCAACGCTCAAGGCATTCCCCTCCAGACGACTGGTACGGCTTCTTACCCTCTGTTCGTTCGCTTCACCTCTACGGAGAAGCTCGTTATGTCGCCCTTCGTCTTCAGCGACTGCCACGAGTGGGATACTGGCATCTTCGGTGTCCAGAACATTCAGCTCATCATGAACACGACAAGCCCCTCGCTGACGGCGCTCTCTGGTCGTTGCCTCCGTACCAACGGCGTGGTGACAACAATTTCGGCGCTCGGCTACAACGCCAATGTTGTCTCGCCGTTCGGCACTCCCCAAGTCAATGTCCAGTTCCTAACGCCGTCTCTTGATCTCCCTCTGCCCCAGAAGAGCGTCGTGCCTTACATGGAGTTCCCTCGTTATGTCCTCTCTGGCTCGGCGACTGCCCCAGCGTTTGGAACATTCAGCGTCCAGTCCCAGACGATTACGCTTCCCCAGATCCCAGACCTCCTCATTCTCTACTGCAAACCCCAGTCTTACTCGGCGACGGACGGCGACTGGTACTACCCCTTCAACTCATACGGCTCACCCAACGCCCAGCCCATCTCAATCAATCTGGACAACTTTAGCGGTCTCTTGAGCTCCCAGACTGCCCAGCAACTCTACGCCATGTGTGTGCGCAATGGTCTTGACCTCCCTTGGTCGCAGTGGTCTGGTAAGGCGAAGTGTGGTATTTCGCTCTCTACTGCTGGTGATGGCGAACTATCCGCTGTTGCGACGACTGGTGGTTTCCTCGTGCTCAAGCCGTCCCAAGATGTCACCCTCCAGAGCGGTCAAGCGCCGTCGCTGGTCGGCAACTTCACCTTCCAGTTCAACGCAACTTTCTACAATCCTACGAGCAGTACGAGCATCGCCTACAATCTCTACACGATTACGGCGAACTCTGGTTTCTTTGAGACCATTCGTGGTTCGTCTCGCATCATCAAGGGTGTGCTCACGGAGGCGGACATCATCTCTGCGCCGATGGCTGGGTCTCGCTCTGGGCTCACTCGCTGGGTTGGAGGCAAACACGCTCTGCACCGCATGGGCAATGTAATCTCTCGTGTTCGTGAGATGGCGATGGCTCACCTCCCTCAAATTAGGGCGGTCGCCGAGAAGATTAAGCCGATGCTCCCCCAGTCCGCCCAAGATGTGCTGACCTCTGTGGGTCTGGGTCATCGCAAGGGTGCTCACCACCGCCTCCATCATGGCGGAGCATCTACGAACGCCTAAATAAAGTCGTCGCCCTAGAATAATGGATCAATACATCTTTCTTTCTCCACCAAAGTTTCAGCCGATCCAGAGGTGCGAGACTTACGCCCAAAATATTATCACCAGTATTAATGGGGACAGCATCTTACCCCACATAGCAACCATCAAATCTGTCGCTACTCATACGAGCAACCCAGATAAGCCGATCACCTTGTGCGTCGCTCATAGTAATCAGTTCGTCTGTCAGCATTGCGATAAGTTCTTTGAGCGGAAATAATTGTGATCGCAAGTCCCCACTAAAACTCATATAAGCATGGAAACCCATGCTCTTATGAATTGTTTTGATTACCAGAGGATATGAATTGCGAGATTGTTGGGTGAATACTTGTCTGCCTTCCAGTTGCCCTTTATCTTCGTAGCTCGTGATAGATACTTCTTACGCTGAATGTCCGCCGTACCTTCTGGCGCACCTCCCAGCATCTCCACTCTTTGCCAGAGGAGATAATCATGATAATTTTTCAAGCCGAAGCGCCGTATCTTGCCGTCTGGCGTTGTGATCTGGAACTTGTGTTTGCCGTCATCGGCATACTCTAGATTGTTGATGCCGTAGGCTCGTGCCCTAGCCCTAGCCATATTCAAGTACCAGTCCTTACCACCACCACCAAACTCATGTATGCGCACTGCAGTCGCTTGGGCTTTGGCTTGGTCGTAGGTCAGTGGCTTATGCGACAGAATGTGTCCGTTCTCACTGACTACTCTATACCCATCTTCAAATGGAACGATACTATAGGGCATCTCTATGTTCTATAGTGAGGTTTTTTCCGCCATTAAAAATGTTGTGAGTAAGTAAAATGAGCGAAGCCCCAGAGATCATCTCCCCAGTCGTCCCCTCACCCCTAGATGCCTATCGTGGAAGGGGAGTAAGCATTTGCGAGAAGACCCCTACACCAGTGCCGAATGATAGTGCCTTTATTTCACTCCCAGAGACAGAAGTTTCCGTCAGCGATGTTTTCCTTCTTGCACTGGACAAGATCTTTGAAGCGCCGAAGAAGGCAACGGACGCTTTCTATATCTACCTCCACATCATTGAGAAGGAGGTTGAACCGCTTGTAGAGAAGGTCAAGCAGTGGGCACTCAAGGAGCTCAATGACGAGGAGCGCATTGCGTGTGAGAAGCTCATGGAGGAGGGCAAACTCAACGAACCTCCAGTACCAGTCAATGTATAATGATAAACTATTTCTAGTGATGTATGTAGTGTAGGGTAAATCGCAGACTTTGTGGCTAGGCTGGATTTTTGTTCTCGTATAGGAGAAGTTTGCGATTGTCCCTACACACCCTACACTAATCCACAATTTCATTTTCCTCTTCTTCGTTGTTCGTTTCCTTGCGCTTAATTCCACAATAGACATTGCCCTTTGCAGTTCTCTTGTTGAATACTTGATTGACTAGAAGCAACTCCTTGAACTTCTTGGGGCTTGGTACATCTTTGCGTTCAATCCGCATATCATTCACATAATCGTTCTTGAGATCATTTGCGCCGATGTAATCCTTCTCATTGCGAGTAATCTCATAGTGCTTCTCCAACCACTCCTTGAGGGTATTGTTCGCATCAATGTAATCGCCAGTCGCTTCGTTGATGCTATTGGGTCTAGGCAGAGACTTCCAGTCCTTGATTTCCTTATAAATCTCCGTCAGTATGAGCATGAACTCATCTCGCCACTCTGCGCTCTTACATTTCTTGTTCTTCACATCTGGATCTCCAAGCCGATGGAAATCCCTCACCATCTTCTCCTTTGAAACGAACTGGAAAGGGAACTTGATGACGACGATACGGCGCTGAATACCGCCGTCTAGCGAAGATAAGTTGGGAATAGTGTTGGTCTGGAGAAACGGCTTGAACATGGGCACATAGCGTACGATATTCTTGGAGTAGAGCGTTCGGCACTCTACCTTATCACCGCCAGAGAGCTTCTTGATAATTCCAGTCTTCATCGTGTCCTCGTTCTCTGGTTCGGTGAGCATGAGCACACGCTTACACCGAGCTTCCACAAGGGCTGGAATGGGCTGGTCTTTGCGCTCTGCACTCTTGGTGAATAGAGCCATATCTGCGGTATAGAAATAGTCGCCGAGCGTTGTTTCTAGCAAATCACTGGCTACACCCTTGCCGTTGCCTCCTACACCATTGAGAATATAGACTTCTTCCCAACGATTACCGCCAAAGATACACGATGCGAATACACGCAATAGATAGGTCTTGGTTTCCTCGTTCTCAAAGATATTGTAGAACAAGGTCATAATCTCTTTGCGCACGGCTTCGTTCTTGGTCTTGGGGTAAGCATAGCCAGTCGTTGTACTAATGTAGTCGTGAGGCTGAATAGGACGGAACGCACCGAGTTCTCCATCATACAAACCATCAGTAAAGGCAAATAGGAACTTATTAGCGTCCATGAGCAAATCTAGATCTGCCTTCTCGTAATAGGCATTCAAGAAGGAGATTACGCCATTACACATCTCGCTAGAGCCAAACGCCTTGTATGCGCCATTGATAAACTTAATTGCTTCATCGTGCTTCTTGGTGAGTTCCCTTTGTTTGATTGGGTCTCGTTCAATTGAGCTTTCTCGCATGTACCGAGCTAGTTCAGCCTTCTTGGTGTCCATCGCCAAAGTCATCATTGTGTCGGCAAGTTTGTGCTTGAGCCGAGACGGAACGCTCTTCTCGTAATGCTTCCATGTATTGTTGCTTTCTAGAGAGTACCAGCCTTGTACCTCGTGCCAGACATAAGCATCTGGATTGATATTGTAGAAATACTCGGCGATGTCCTTGTGGTTGAGTAGAGTAATGAGTGTCCAGAAGTCGTTGCGCTTCTCCATACGAGCGTAGAAGGCACTGGGGTTCTCCTTCTTGAGCAGAGCCCAGAGCGACGCACCAGTCATCTTGCGACCGCTATAGCCCTTACCGAATGATCGCCATTTCTCTGCACACGCTCCAGACTGATAAGACTTACCACGCTTGGAAATCTCGTCCCACGCCGAGCACGGCAGACCTACATTATGGAAGACCATACCGATTGAAACCCAAATGCCGTAGTCATCAATACACTTGTTCGGTAGGTCAGCCACAACCCCAAGTAGCGAGTTCGCCTCTTCTTTCGGCTCGGCGACTGCCCCATCAGTCTGCGGTTGCGCCATCATGGGCACGACTGCCTCTTGGACAATTTCATTTGCCTTCACATACTTGCCCTTCCATTTGCGCTCTACATACTCAATGAACTCATCTGGAATTGGGTTCAGTGTCTCGTCATCATCTGGCTCACATATCCAATCATAACTACGAGTTTCACCATTCGGTAGTTTGAAACGGCTCGGTGATACATAGAGTAGTCCGCCGTCATTACGAGCGTCTAGCTTGAGCGACTTGTCTTGTGTCGTCTTGATGCGTGGGTCATATTTGAAGACGAAGTGCTTACCGCCACCTTGCGTTTTCGCAATCATATTGCACTTGGGCATGAGCATAGCAATAATGACTTGATTGTGTGGCTCGTCGCAGTCATCAATATCAATTGCCGTCATATTTGAGACTGCGCCAGTCATTAGGGCGTACCCAGAAGCATTCGGTCGGCATACTGGGGTCTTGAGCCATGACGACGAGTGGTGCTTGAACATCTTGCTTTGCTTCTCGTCATTCCAATACATATCACCGCTTACCAAGTTCCAACCTAGTACGGCATATCCAGACACCTCTGGGGGCAAGTCTGGGAGAACTTTTTTACCGACCTCGCCAACATTTTTCATTTTATTCTCTGGGGAGAAAAAAGTTTCAGTTGCGCCGACCATTTGTTATGATTATACTTATCCTCATACCTTTAAACCACTTCTCATCATAGCCGAAATGGGCGCTGTTGTTTTTGCTGTGTATATATAGATAGATGACGCATAGAGAGAATGTCTTACGGCGCTTGGGTTTGCCGACCAATATCCACTTGTCGCTTACAACTATATCGCACTTGACTGGTGTGCCTATGGAAGCCTTACATGAGATTATGGAAAGGGGTAAAGGTGCATGGTTTCATAATGAAGCGTCGGTGCGCTTGAAAAAGGATTTCAGTAAGAACCCCAACACTAATAAATATCCACGCACGGCAAGATTACCGATGATCCAATGGCAGTTTGCGAGAGTTTTTTCATTTCTAGATCATGGAAAGGATTATTACACTGCCGACCACGACATTGCTGTTAAATACGGCATCTAAAACACATCTTTACATCGTAATTAATGAAGTAAATCAGCCCTATATGGATTTTCCTATGAGAAAAAATATTTTTTCTAATGCGAAAATAGTCCATCTTATCAATTATATGCTTACAATTGGTAAGAAAGTGCGATATTTTGTTTAATTTTTAATATTTACCCATTAAAAATGAGAGCATCATGGGGTTGGGAAACATTAGCGACTTATATTGGCTATAATAGACGAGCCGTCATTCGTATTCCGTTGCCTCATTGGTACAACTTATCAAACTTCTCAATCTATAAGTGTGTTGAGACCAATACATTGATTATAACGGCTGATGCCGAGCCGTACAAGAATGAAACTATGACGCTGAAGAAGACGATAGAGTTGCATTGAACCTATCAAAGTATGTTTTATTCATTTCAATGCCGATTGCTTTGCGCTTGAGCTCATGCGCCGTTGCGACCGAATTGAAGCTCCCAGCCGTTGGGTCTAGAATGGTGTCGCCTTCATTGGAATATCGCTCAATCAACCATTTGTATAGTTCCTTCGGCTTCTGTGTTGGGTGTCCCTTCTTATTGCTTTCATTACCAATTGTAATTACGGACTTGACGCATCGTTTCTTACTATCTACCTTCTTGTACCCTTCCTTATCTGGCTTTTCTAGATTATAGACTTTTGCCGATGAATGCGAACCGACATAAGGTGGAAAATCGCCTTCAATATCAATGCGCTTGTAAAACGCTTCTCGCTTGGAAAATACATAGATGAACTCGTGCGACCGCAAAGGCTCTTTGTTCGCACGAAGAAATCCTACGCCTCTAGACTTGTACCATACGAGGTCATAACGAAACCATGAGGGATTGGAAGCGATAAGTTCTGCGCCGAACCGAGTATTGCAGAACATGAGAATTGGCGTTTTATCAGTTTTCATCAGCCGAGTAATTTGCTCCCAGAGTTTCGGTAAGTCTATCTTGATGTCCCAGTCGCACCCAGCGATACTATCAGTACTCCCTTTCTCCTTACGCTTTGCCTTTTCCTTTCCACCACCGCCAGTGAGGCAACCATACGGCAAGTCGCATACGAAGAGGTCTATGCTCTTCTCTGGGAGCTTCTTCATTACTTCCAAACAATCTCCATGATGGATTTCCATTCTATATATCTATTATGATATATCTTTTCTTTAAACCTCTTTCACATATGAGCCATTCAATTCAAAACCAATCCATTGTCGTTTGAGTTCAGCACATGCTCGTGCCGTTGTACCAGACCCCATAAACGGATCAAGCACAACATCACCTTCCTTACTAAAATGTTTGAGGCAAAGTTTGGGAAGTTCATCTGGGAATACGGCAGAGTGTCCTACACCTCTAGTAATTGGAAACTTCCAAACATTATGCGTGTATTCGGTTGTATAGTATTTGCCCTTTGGAGATTTGGAGAGCACGAAGATAAGTTCATAAGCATTGGTCAATCGGTTTTGGATAGGAACTGGATTGTTTTTGTGCCAGATGATTTGGTCTATGACGAAATAGCCTTGTTTCCGTAAGCGGTTCAATATATCATAAGGGCGCATCACTCCAGTCTCGCCGTACGAGAATGCAAGATTTAAGCAAACCATCGCATCGTCCTTGAGCTTGGGCTTAATGGCTTCAAAGAAATCTTCAATGGAGTAGAGTGGCTCACCAATGTCTTGGGTATAGTGGAAGCCAGAGCCTCGTTGATACTTGTGTTGGGAATTGTAATACGGCGGTGAAGTAATGATAAGGTCTATGCTCTTGTCTATAAGTCTGGGGGCTAATTCTACGCAATCGCCAACATGGGTTTTGCCTAATTCCATTTATGTAAAGTTTAGATTTTTCATGGCGAGACTGAACTCGCTTACTGGGGGCTAGAGGAATTGAACCTCTATTCTCGCCTTCAAAGGGCGATGTCTTGACCATTGGACGAAGCCCCCAATGAACCTATGTCTATAGGCTCGTTGGGGTCGTTGCCGACCGATTTGTTTTAGGGTACAATGTTTAAGCTTGTGCCTTCTTCTCTGCCTTCTTTACGATATAAGCCTCGTAGAGTTTATCGCAGATGCCCCAGAACTGCATCTTGCTAATGGTTTGACCCTTGTAGCGATAGAGACCAAAGAGCGTATCGGCAGTATTCTCCATGTGGAACTTATACATCTCTGCCTTATCATCTATCGCCTTGTGTTCTGGAGTGCGATTTGCGAACTTGACCTTGCCTAGTGCCTTGCGCTCCGTCGCAAACTTCGCAATACTGAACCGCAGACGGCAATAGGTCTTCTCCATGTCGGCAATAATCTCTACAAGCGTCTTCTGGTCGTTCATCTCTGGTTATACTCCTTATAGTTTGGGTATATGTAAATGACTTTTCATCATAGTTAATAATGTGCTGTAAAAAGACTGCTGTAGTAGGTCATACAGCACATTGCTGTATAGGTTTATACAGCACAAGTATCTCTAGTTCTTCACATAAGTGTTCTGTTGCTCCGCTACGGAGTGCCCCATAGCCACTGCGTCCTCCTTCTGCTCCTCCTTCAAATCTCCGTACTTGGACGAGAGGTAGATGTGGCGCATCATGGACGATCCAATCTTACGACCGAAGACTTTATTGAGGATACGAGTAATGCTATTGACGGCAGTGAGCGGTGAGCCGTCCGCATAGACCAAAAACTTGAACTCCGTGTTCTTCGTCATCTTGCCCTTGTGCAAGGGGTGGTGCTTGAGGTACATCGCAATCGCCTCCACTAGAGACGGAGGCACGGCTAGGGTCTGCGTTCCATACTTCTTTGCCGTCTTGTAGCGGTTGAAGATGAACTGCGCTGGGACGAGCTCGTAGTAGTTCTTGTTCTTGTCCATCGCATCGTTCCACTTGGGCACGACATACATGTCCGCATAGTCTTGGTTGCGACGAGGAGGAATGTCCGTATAGAGCGACAGCACAAGGTAGGCTAGGAGCATATTGAACTGCGCATTCGTAATCTGCTTGTTATTCACAAACAGCTTAACAGCATCATTGAGCGAGTTCTTGACGGCTAGTACCTCGTCCCAAGTCAGCCAGTTCTCCTCTTGCTTGTCCGTCTTGCCGTCCGTCTCATTTGCCTTCATCTCACTCGCCTTCTTCATCATGAGGTCGTAGTAGTGCTGGTAGATCTTCTTGTAGGTCGGCTTGTCCTTCATCAGCGACAGCACCGATACGATGGAGGCAAGGTAGGTCTTGCGAGTGCTGTCGGCATACTTGGACAGCTTCGCATCAACATCGTCAGTCTTGCGCAGAAAAGAAAGGTTCTTGTAAGGAACACCATTGTTGAGTGTCCAGAGATTTTTCACATACAGATTGGCGGTACTCTCTGCAACCTTGCGAACCTCTACTAGAGTTTTTACAAGATTGAGCATGAAGTCGTTGGTTCGGTTCATCTTGTTTATATTCTGGGGATACTTTTTTCCAGCGGACTATTTACGCAATTTGTTTCTGGAGGAAAGTAAGTGTTCGCTTATGGATCGTGGCAATATCAGTGTTGAGAAGCTCATTGACCTTGTCCTTGATATTGTCTGGGGGGTTCTTGGAAAGGATTTCGTGAAGCATCTGGCTGTTGCGCTCCTCTTTCTGCCGTCTATAACGATCCGCCATTGCGGACTTGATTTGGTCAGCATGTTCATTGTAGTAAGCCTTCTTCTTCTCTGGATCATACTTTTCTCGCATCTTGGCGGTCAGTTCATCTCGCTTCTTTGCATAATACCGAGCGTATGCCGATGACATCTTCTTTACTATTATGATGTGTCTTTTCTTTAAACCCTTTAATTACAGCCACACCGATCCCCTTCGCAGTACCGCCAAAGGAGAAGCAGTAGCGTTGTGAGAATAATCAACCCCATGAGCACTAGCATCAACATACTTTCTAGGTCGGTCATTTACTTTATCAATGGAAAACATCTGTGTAGGGTGTGTAGGGACAATCGCAAACTTTCCCCTAGACGAGACGAAAAATGAGCCAAGCCACAAAGTCTGCGATTTACCCTACACTACATACACAAAAGTCATGGAGCGACCATTTAAAGAACATCAAAAATGTTTAGTCTCGTGGAGGTATAGGTGGGAATAGCACTCGGCTAGACGCAAGTGTTGATGGAATAGGATTATCAAACGCATGGGTTGGTACATTCATCATGGTGGGGAAATGCGAGACTGGTTTCTTATTCTTATTATTGACGACAATTGCTACTACGACGATTGTCATCAATACCAGACACCCCATAACACTGCCGATCGCAATATACACAATGTTCGGTGGTGCTTGTGCTTGTGATTGGTCTGGTTGCGCTTGAGCCACAACATGAGGGGTTGCAGATGGTGTTGAAGTCTGTGTTCCAGTCTGGGTCAGTGTTCCAGTCTGGGTCAGTGTTCCAGTCTGCGTACCAGTCTGCGTTAGTGTATTGGTCGGTGTTGCGGTCTGCGTCTGCGTATTCGTCGCAGTATTTGAAGTTGATGACGAAATCCCACGAGTTTCGGTTGCTGTGCGTGTTGCTGTTGTCGTTGCGCTCACTCCACGACTACGAGTTGCCGTAGAACTAATCGTATGCGTATGGGTGGGCGTAATCGTAATTGTCGCAGTACGACTACGAGTAGCAGTGGAAGTTGGCGTAGGACTAACCATGCGAGACCTAGTATCTGTAGGTGTAGGCGTAGAACGAACAACTATACGAGAACTAGACGGAGACAAAGTGGTGGTGGCTAGAGCCAAAGCAATCATCGTAATAAATGATAAGATCCTCATTTATTATGATGATATATTTTTCGCTTAAGTTTTGGTTAGTTTAGGTTAGGCAAGGACATTGAGAAGGTGCTCTGGCATCTGCACCATCTTGCCTCGTCCCTTGAAGTTGTCTAGCGCATGTCCTTCGTACGCAGTCATTACATTCCCAATAACACCAGAAGGAGCAGTCGTATTGGTCAGCGGAGGCAGAACCTTCGTATTGCCGAAAAACCGACCACCTAGACGATACAGCGCATCGGTGTTGATGTAATTGCGGTGAATACTTCCAGTCTGTTGCGACAAGAAATCATACGGCTGGTAGGCTGGGTTGTACTCCTCTGCATTCTTGAGCATGGGGAAATCTCGCTTGAGCGAATTGACCACCGCTCCGCCCAAACTATGGGCTGTTAGGTAATACTCAAACTGATTAGGAGGGAACATCTGGAGGAGGCGTTCCATAGATGCTTTGTCCGTCTTGTACCGATCCGTGCGAGATAGACCATTGATGACCAGCGACGCATCAGCCGATAAATCCTTTACATCGGTCGGCTTTGTTCCACGCACTGCTACAAGAATGGTACGAGTGCCGTCATTGAGGTAAGCGTCCATCGTCGGCGTATTGAAAACGATGTGGAAGTTGTCGGCAATCGTTTGCGGAGGAGGGTTCGCATACGAAGCCTTTGCGCCTTCCCAGAAGGTCTGTTGCTTCGGCATTGCGCCACCCTTCTTCTTCGGCATTCCAAAGAGATGCCGTAATGTCTTATCTTGGCTGGGACTTAAACCGCCAGTCATTCCAGCCCCACGACTTTGCTGTAGCAACTGGAAGTTCCGCTTTGCTTGTTCCTTCGCCTCACCTTCCGCCATTGCATTGATCTTCGCAACCGCCTTCTTGTCTCGTGCCTTCTGGGCTCGTAAGCGTTCAGCTTCACGCAATTGAGCCAACTTCTCCTCTCCCAGTTGTTCTCGCTCACCAGCTAGAAAACGACCACGAGCAGACCGCTCGGCAACTTCCTTACGAGGACGACCACGAGGACGAGGCGCTGGTGCTTGGCGTTGCTGTCCATATACATTCTGGATATACGCAGATGGCTGTGTGATGCGTCCCACATCAAATCGTGCTGGTGTGTTCTTTTCGGTTGCTGGGGGAGTGTAATCATTCACGCCTTTGCGCAAATGCTTTTTCGCCAACATTAAACCTACAAATCCAGCCTTCTTATTCCCTTTGGGCATACCAGCTCCCACGCCAAAATCATTCCCAATATCCAAATTGAGCATGTTCATTCTCTCTATATGATATGGCGTGAAAAAGATATGGCGAATTGTGAATTGCCCCAGAAATAATCGGCACATAAGATATACAAATGGACGATCAAATGCCGTCTCGTGTTATTGGAGCTGGTCGTCGTAAGGGTGGAGCGTCATGCGGTGGAGCAATGACTGGTGGTGTCTCCAGTATTATTCGTAGTCCAGCGGTACATGAAGCCAAGATGGAACTTGCCCAGCATCGTGCTCTAGAGGGATATGGTGCGACACCAGCCCAGCGCCATCGTGCGAACCAGAAGGCGACGCATCGGCACATGATGGGTTCGGCTTCCACTGGCGGTGCAATGACTGGTGGGTTTGGTGCTATGGATCTCATCTTTCCAGCCCATTCTCTATTCGGCTTCGGTCATCAAGGTGGTGCGATGACTGGAGGTTTAAATCCTTACACCGAGAGCCGTATTGTAAATGGATTAGCCCCTAGCCCTTATGCTAATTTTGATATGGGTCGTGTTAATCGTGATGATCTGCCTCGTCTTATTACAGAGCCACATCTTGAACGCAATCTTAAGCGAACAATCGGTTTGGGCGGTGCTTCCACTGGCGGTATGCTGTATCACGGAATGCCTCACCCTACGATGAAGGGTGTCCATTGGTATGAACACCCCCAAGCCGTTGGCGGTGGTTTCTGGAGCGATACTTGGGACAAGATTAAGAATGCTGGTAAGGCAGTGTATGAGAATGTCCTAACGCCTATTGGACATTTGGCTCGTAAGGCAGTCCCAGTCGTCGGCAATCTCATTGGTACGGAGTTCGGTCTCCCAATTGCTGGAACACTGGCGGATCAAGGTCTCAAGGCGATTGGTCTAGGTCGTCGTCGTAAGTCTATCCACCCTCATGGAATGCGCCACCCTCACTACGAGGGCATCAGTTGGCATCACCACCCTCATGCTCTGCACGGCGGTTTCTGGCTCTGGGACAAGATCAAGGAGGGCGCAAACTGGGTTGGCGATAAGGTCAATCAAGGTGTAAATTGGGTTGGCGACCACATTGGCGATCTTGCTCGTAAGGCGGTTGAGCCAGTCGGCAACTTCATTGGAAAGCAGTTCGGCGTTGATAATGCTGGTTCAACGATCAATAGCGGACTGAATATGATCGGTGTGGGTCGCCCTCGCCGTCGTGGTCGCAATACGGCATCTCGTGAGCATCGTCGTGAGGGCGAACTGCTCCATGAGGCAATGGAGGCTCACCAAGCCGAAGGTCGCCTCATGCGTGGCGGTGCTTCCACTGGCGGTTTGTATGGACAAGTCAAGCGTGGAGGTACAAGGGCTAGGGCGGTCAGCGCTCGTCTAGGCATTCTCCCAGACGGCGACTATGCCTTTGACAGCCATATCGGTGGTGCGATGACTGGCGGTATGGGTAGTGTTACGGCGTTCCTTAATAAGCAGAATAAGGTAAGGACACCAGAACAACAAGCGAAACACGATAAGAAAGTAGAGAGGATAAATAATTGGAATGCTCATCTTCATGGCGGTGCTTCCACTGGCGAATCTCGTTCGGCTCGTGGTGCGATCGTCAAGAAGGTGATGGCAGAGCGTGGGTGCAGTCTCCCAGAGGCTTCTCGCATCGTCAAGGCGGAAGGGCTCTACTGAAAAAATCAAACCTAACAATAAATGGACAAAGACCAACAACAGCAACCGCAAACTAGCCCACATCTTGTAATCAAAGAAATTACAAAATGTGATACAAAAGTGGTGAAACCAAAACGCAAATATGTGAAGAAGAAGGATAGGCTCAAGGGTGTGATATTCCATGAGGGAAATGTAGTTGTGAGATTTGATTGATTTATAATATTTTGTATCAATATACATATCAAATGCCGATTGGATACACGCCTACCGCCAAAGGCAATATCTCGCTGACCTTTCCTTACATTGCCGATCAGTATCGGTCGTTAGGAGAGGAGAACTTCCCCAATCCCATTGGTCGTCCAATCAGCGTACAACATGGAGGCGATGCGCACGGCTGGGGCGCTGATGCTAATCGTATGGCTATGGGAAAGGTTCAAGCTACTCGGTCAATCCAGCGTATCTTTGATCGCACTCCTCGTTTCCGTATTCAGCCGTCTGGAAACACTGCACAGATGCCGTTGTTTGTAAATAAGGACGAAAGCATGGAAGCTCTACGCAAATGGACTGGCGGTGTGCTGTCTGGTTCTGGAACGGCTGGAGCGCTCACGACACCAGCTGGAGAACGATACAAACGCCGTATGCTTGACGCTCGTGCCGAGCAGTTCCGTAATCAGCTACAAGGCTTTGATATTCCTCTACCTCCAGAGATTTCGCATGAGGCACAACTCTCTCGCAAACAAGCGATGATGACGCAGAGCGATTTGGAACTTTCCACAATTATTGATCAGTTTTTGAGCGGAAATAACGATAAACTCAAACTTGGAGAGCAAGATCTCAAGGCTTGGCTGTTTAAGTTTTACGAGATGCTTCCGTTCTATGACCGCAATGATGTACAGAAACTAGTAGATGTTGATAGGGCTCTCAATACTATCTGGAATACTGAACTCGCCAAAGGCAATAAGTTCTCCAGCCTTGCCCAGCAATACAGAGAAGTGCTAGATGCATACATGAGCGTCGTAAATCTCCAACTACCCCAGCGTATTCAAGCGGTGAAGAGTATTCTGCGGTCAGTCGGTCTGGCTCGTCTCCAGAAGTCTGTTATTCAAGCGACAGAACAAGAGATTGCGAATGAGGGAGATGAACCACAAGACGCAGAAAGGGCGGTTTTTGACAATAACGAGGAGGAACTAGAGGGACGAGCAGATGACGAGCAAGTCGTCCAAGTACCAGAGATGGAACAGCGTAATCTTCCGCTCTATCGCTCCCAAGCCGAAATTACAGCAGAAGCAAAACGCCGTCAGCAAAACTACCGCACACCGCTAGAACGAGCCATTTACGATATTGCGATTGAATGGTCTCCATACACTAATTACACACCTCGTGCTGGTACTCGCTACACTGCTATTCGCAAGACACTTGTCCAGCGCATTCGTCAAGTCATGCGTGGTAATCCAGCACTGAACGCAGTGGAAGCGGAAGAGGAAGGAGAAAACCTTTTTGACCGAGCCTTACCGCTAGGCACTGGCTCTGGTCGTCGTCGCCATCGTCGTGGTGGATTTGATGGCATATTTGGAAAGGTTATGACGCACCACACTCGCCTATAAAACAATACTAAACACTAATCTTGATAAGGTGGCGGTGAGGAATATTGATGACTGGCTGACTTTCGCACCGACCATCTCGCCAACAATTCATCATGGTAATCACAAAGCCGTTCTCCTTTGTCCAAATATTCACATCGTAGTCTAGGTAATACCAGCCGTCCGTGTAATGCCATACATAAGTGTATTTGATATTAGGGTTCTGGTTGAGGATCTTGGAATGATTGAGCACTGCAGTCTCGTACTCGTTGTGGCGGATACGACGAGACTTGAGTTCTCGGCGAATACTTGGGTCGCCGTCTAGAATGTAATCCCAGCGGTCATGCGACGAGGCGCTCTTCAAGTGCTTTCCTCCAAAAAAATTATCTAAAATAGGTAGGGCAAGGCGCTCTCCTAGTTCTCCAAACTCCAGATCCAACTGCTTCTTTGACTTTTGGCACGAGAGGTGAGCAAACTTGTCCAACATTCCTTTTATAAAGTCTGGGGAGATTATTTTTCCCAAATGAACGAACATTTCTCATTTTGGTGCGGTTTCACAAAAATGAGAAATTAAAATCAAACGATAATTATAATGAAGGTCTTATCATTGTTTGACGGCATCAGTTGCTTACGAGTAGCACTTGGGGGCAGACCAGTTGAATATCTCGCTAGTGAGATTGAACCAAACGCCATTAAAATAAGCAAAAAAAACTATCCAGACATCAAGCATCTTGGGAATGTTTGCGACATCTCTGGTATTACTGGTATTGATTTACTTGTAGGAGGGTCGCCTTGCACCGACCTATCAATCGCAAAGAAGGAGCGCAAAGGATTGGAAGGAGACCACAGCAAATTATTCTGGCAGTTTGTGAGAGTTTTGCGAGACAGCAAACCAAAATATTTTATACTTGAAAATGTTGCCTCTATGCCGAAGAAAGATAGAGACATCATAACCAAAGAATTAGGAGTTGATCCTATAATGATTGACGCATCGTTAGTATCTGCACAATGTCGCAAACGATATTTTTGGACGAACATTCCAAATGTTAAATTACCAGAAGACAGAGGAATAGTATTAAAAAATATTTTGGAAACTGGTGTGGAAGTAAAATCTCCAACTGGCAAACTAATCACTATTGAAAAAGAACCGCATGGATTTCATCAAATAGGGTATTTCGGTGATAAAAATGCTTGTAATGTTGGAGGTCAAGCGCTACGAGTATATAGTATTGAAGGTAAATCAACTACATCTGGTGTAGGCTTGTATGCTGTTAAAAGCAACAATATTCGTCGCCTTACGCCTATAGAATGCGAACGATTAATGGGACTACCAGACAACTACACTGAAGGAATATCAAAGACGCACCGCTATAAATGTATTGGAAATGCGTTCAGTGTTCCAGTGATGCAACATATTCTATCGTTTATGAATATTGATTTTTAG
>Ga0208250_1000181_pt1 | contig 21371 bp, 40 predicted proteins | sample CryBogCBE18Aug09_FD_184557 | JGI IMG/M metagenome (GOLD analysis project Ga0208250, IMG submission 184557) | Freshwater microbial communities from Crystal Bog, Wisconsin, USA - CBE18Aug09 (SPAdes) (version 2) | ecosystem: Environmental > Aquatic > Freshwater > Lake | place: Crystal Bog... | reverse complement strand
GTGACAGTTAAATTGGTATTGCTAAAGTTCCAGTTGCCTTGTTGTCCGGTGCCGTCACCGTAGGTGGCTATGTATAAGGTGCCATCTGGGTTCAGGTTAATACAGCTGGAATACATGCCGTCGGAATAGTAGCTGGTCATGCTCAATGGGTTGCCATTGCCGCCGCCTAGACCAGTCCAGCCCTTGCCAACAGGACCCAAACTGCCACCTGTTGGCAAGTAGAATTCGCCATCGGTACCAAATGTCCAGTCATGTTCGTTACTGCCGGCAGGATCAGTAGTGCTGATAGTGACACCGTAGCCACCTTGCAAGGTCACGTTGGCGTTGCCGCCATTGCTACTGTTTAGAGTCACATAGTCTGGTCCGGCTGATATGCTGCTGTAGATACCTGGAGTATCAGACAAGGTAGACATTTCTATGCCAAATGGCTCTGAACCCACAGGTGGATTTTGATTTTGGCGTATTACACTGACGGTATTACCACCGGCACTGGCTAATATGTATTGAGTAGCAATAATGTTGCCAGGTGCTGACAAGTTACCGGTAGTATCAAACACCCATGTGTTAGTTGATCCGGCACGGTTTGACTGTATGCGCACATTGGTAGCAGCCATGAAATCGGAGGTGGTGTCAGTGACAGCGATTTTGTCCTGACCGTTACGGTTCACGTAGAAGTTGCTACCAGAACGCAACACCATGTTCTGCCCGCCATCTACCTTGATGTGTCCATTGTCGGTAGTGCCGTCAGGTGTGAATACGATGCTGTTGTAGTTGTCTCCTGATTTAACCCAAGCTTCACCCGGTGTTGTCAGTTGCCCGTTGATGCCAAACAGCCAAGGAAATGCGGCACTATTTGTAGATGGGTTGGGATTTTCAAGAACAAAATCGCAGTTGTTATCGCCACCAGTAACAAGAATGGTGTCGTCGTTGCTGTAGCCAGTCCCAGGATTGTTGACCACAATAGAAGTGACTGAGCCCGACGGAGCGGTAATGTCCACGGTCAAGCCAGTACCTGTACCACCTGTGGTGGCCACGTTGGTAGCAGTGCTATATCCAGAACCATTGGCAAAAGAGCCCACAACATTGTATTCAGCTTGAGTCTGTAAGGTCAAACTTTTTTGGGGTGCAGCAGTTATAAGTCCAGTACTGTTGCCATACAAGCCTGGCACTGTGAGTGAACCGGATCTATCAAAAGTCCAACTAGCACCAAAAGGATAGCTGGAGGGATTGATCACCACATTGCTTGGATTGGCAAATATTGTTGTAGCACTGTCGGGATTTTGTAAACTGCCGCCCACATAGTTGCTGGCAGTAACAGTTCCGCTGGCTGACAAGGTACCATCGACCAGGGTGACCGGAGTGCTGATGGTGGTGGTAGCCGTAGTTATACCAATGCCACCATCGGTCAAGGAACCCATAAATGCTGATGCACCGTAAACGTTTAATAGATAGGCACCCGGATTGACCACAAGATTGGCACCCACGATTTGGACATTGCCACCATCAAAGGTAAAACTGTCACTACCACCAAAGGAACCGGCATTGTTGTACTGTATCTGTGTGTTGGCACCACCAGGCACACCGTTGCCTCCACCACCGGTCTGGGCAGTCCAGGTCAGATTGCCTGTGCCGTCGGTCTGTAGCACATAGCCGTTGGATCCACCTAAGATGTGTAAGTTGGCTGTAGTAATGGTCAGATTGGTAAACTGATTCACGTCCAGATACTGTGTATAAACTGTGGCAAAGCGCAGATTGGCCGATCCTAAATTGCGTATATTGGCGGCGTTGGGTATGACGTGAGCATTGGCTATGACATTGCCAATGCCATTGGGATTCAGCACCAGGTTGCCATTGGTATTGGTGGTCAGTATGGTGTTGTTGACGATCCTTATGTTGGAGCCCACAGGACCTGCAGCAAATATCTGATCAAAGTTTACATTGGTATCGGTAAAGGCCGTGCGTATGGGCGATCCTGTGCCATCGTCGGGCGCTGTTCCTGTGTTGATCAGTTCTTGTCCGCCTGATGTGAACACAGCGGTCATGTTGCCGGTACCGTTGCTGAGCGGATAGGCCGCACCACCCGGGAAAGAAGCGATAGTAATGGAATTTACCGCGGTTATGTTGCCCACATAGTAGTTGGCACCTGGTACTATATTGCCAAAAGCCGAACCTGTGAAGGTGATTGGCACACCCGAAACCATACCAGCTATGTTGGCGACCTGCACAACATTGTTGGCAGCGTAGGTTTGTAGGGCGAATGTGGTAAATGAAGTCATGGGGTATTGTTAGCCTTTTTTGTTATTTATGGCTAAATGCTTGTCCAAAGCATGTTGCGCATTGTGCAATACCGTGCTATACTAGCATCATGCTGTTGTTAAACAGCGTTTAACATAGAAAGGTATCACATGAAATTCATCAACCCAGAAACAAAAACTTTTAAGGTATTTTCCGCATTACAAGAAGGCAAGGCTTTGACCGCCAGCAAAGCAAGCAAGATGGGCGTAAAAAACTTGTCAGCTGAAATCACCCGTATCCGCCAACATGGATTTGCTGTCTATACGAATTCTCGTAAAGCTGGCAACGGTGTGCAGGTCACAGAATATGTAATCGGCAAGCCAAGCCGTAAGTTAGTGGCTCTTGGCTACAAAGCTCAAGCTATGGGTATCACACTCTAATATCCCGTTCGCGGATATTGACCACAAGCCGGGTGCAATGCCCGGCTTTTTCTTGATCATCTATTGCGTAAAAAACCGGCCACAAATCCTTCCGGACATTCAAAAGCCATAGTCTGTGTTATTCCATTATTCCATACCCGTTTGCCTTTTTGGCTTGGCGGACGGCTACCATTGTTTAATGACATGGATCGTAAAAGTTCTCGTTTTTCGTCTGTCATTTCTGCCTTTTTGATAGCACTTATTTTTTTGCCCAATTCAGTTCGGTTACAATACAATATTTTTCCTTGAATCCATCCATCTCCAGGACATTCAACAGACATGCGATTTGTAAATCCATTATTCCAGTATCGTTTTCCTTTTTGACTCGGTGGATGATAACCATGTTTTTCCGCTGCCATTTGAGCCAACTTTGAAATTTCTTCGTGACTCCAGGACATCTGTCCAGCCAATTTGATACAAGCGGCCCAATCTCCTTGCTTTAGATGGATTTGGTAATGATCTTCAATAGAAACCGCAATGAGATTGTTGATTTGATTATTCGTTCGATTACCATCTACATGATGTATATGATATCTACGACCGTTGCTATCTTTTGGTATGCGACCATTGTGTGCTTGGTAGATTTTTCGATATTTAGGTGTGCCGCAGTAAATACACATGCTGATTGCTCCTTTAAGCATTAGAGTAGTTGGGGTTCCAGCCCGCGAACTACACCTATATTTACCAGTTGACCAGTAAATCCATTTATAGTATAATTGCAGTGTAATCAATATAAAAGGAATTGTGTATGCCAAATTGGTGTAGCGGACGGGCAACTATTACCGGTCCAGAACCAGTAATTAGAGAAATCAAAACCATACTTAAAGACCCAGAAGGAAATTTATTGAACTGGATGGTTCCTGAACCTAAGTTTGAAGGCGATCAAGATTGGTATTCGTGGCGTATAAATTCGTGGGGAACTAAGTGGCCGTTGAGCGATGTCTACATCGACAACGACAAGGAACAGGACTCTATCAGTTTCAGTTTCAGCACGGCCTGGGCTCCACCCATACAGGCCTTTGAAACCTGGGCCTTTGAGGATGGGCGTGTCGAGTTTGAACTCAGCTACTGGGAACCCGGTGCTGGTTTTGTAGGAACCACCAGCTATGATGGTGAATACATGAACACCGACGAATGGGACTGCGGCCGTGACCCAGATCGCTATAAAGAAGTTGCCTCAGCCGAATGGGGCTACGAAGAATGGGACGAACCTGAACCGCTTACTGAATGGTACACTCAAGGCGTAGAAGCCCGAGGATTATCATGATTGAATTGGATATAGCGGCTATAGCACTAGGCATCAGCATTGGTGCAGTCATGGTCTTGCTGTATGGTTGGTATCTGTATTGGCAACTGCGGAACCGTATTGATCGCATGGTTGGTCGAGTCATGACCGAGATCGAGGCTGACCTGGTCGGACTAGATGTTGAACTGGAAAACGGCGTGTTTTTCTGTTACAACAACAAAGACAAACAGTTCGTTTGCCAAGGCAACTCGGTGGCAGATATCAAACAGGCTTTCCAAGCCAGATTCCCAGACAAGACTGCTTATCTAGCCGGTGGTGACCACGAAGCTGTGAGAATGTTGCGTGCAGAAATTGAAAACAATGAGTCCGGTATCTAAAGCCTGCGGCCTTAAGGGCAATCAAAAGACATTTTATCTACAGATCAGCAAGGTAGCATCGTGTTGTCGCGCTCATGGTGAAGTGATTGATGATGTACGTACTGTTGAATCCTATATCAATCAGTGGCAACAGGAAAGTGATCAGCTGGCACAGGGCATAGAGTTGCCCGGGTGTGAGCACTGTTGGCGAGAAGAACAGCAAGGTCGAATTTCATATAGACAACAGTCGGTACACAATAATCACAACCAGATTGAGCTGTATATTTCAAATCTATGCAATCACATGTGCTCGTACTGTAGTCCCAAATACAGCAGCCTATGGCAGGAATCTGTGCAAACGCAAGGCATGCTCCGAGATATCAGCTTGTCTGCCAAACAAAATCTCCAACCATTACCGCATCCAGCCAGTACAGATCATTGGCTACAGCAGATACAGGACTATGTACAAACCTGCCCGGATCGATCAGTTTTCTTGAAGCTGTTGGGCGGTGAACCCTTGATGCAACAACGAAATCTACAAAAGTTGTTGGATATGAATTCCAACAAGATCAGAACATTATCAATCAACACCAATCTCAATCCGCCCAGCAACAAGTTCTTGCTGTGGTTGTTGGAGCACATGGATCGGGACCAATTGAGCATCACCATAAGCCTTGATGCCACACCGGCCTGGAATCATGTGCCTCGGGCAGGTTTTGATCAGGACAGATTTGAATCCAATCTGTCGCTTTTACAGCATCACGGCATACCGTTCAAATTCAATTCGGTGGTCAGTGTGCTGAGCCTGTTTGATCTACCCGGCTTTGCTGCCTGGCGTGATCTGCAGAGATTTGACCTGTCATTTGTCAAGCTGTATAACCCGGACTGTCTGGATCCTAGATATGTTCCAGCACAGTTTCGACAACGCATATGGCAACAGATCAAGCACTTGGATGTGGATCCAATTATCACAGAAATACTGCAACACAAGGAAGAATCCATTGACTTAAAATTATTTGAACAGTATAATTACATGAGTCAGTATTTTTCCAGGACCAATATTGATCCCAAACACTTGCCCAATGATTTGTTTGTGGAATACTGGACCTGGTTAAACGATCATATCAATACAAAATTTAAACAATGAAAATAGCCCTGGCATCAGACGTACACTTAGAATTTGGACCCATCACCCTGGACAATACTGAAGGTGCTGATGTCTTGGTTCTGGCTGGCGACATCTGTGTGGCCAAGCACTTTGCGGATGGCCGGCCCACCTACATGCAAACATTGGCCCGAGAGTATCGTGAGTTTTTTGATCATGTATGTAAGGAATTCGAACATGTAGTCTATATCATGGGCAATCATGAACACTACTCAGGCGATGTGGCAAAGACTTACAGCATACTTAAAGAGCACCTTGATTACAGTAACTTACATATTCTTGAAAAAGAGTCATGGACACATCAAGGACATACTTTTGTCTGCGGAACCTTATGGACCGACATGAACCAGCTGGATCCACTTACTCTAAACTACACACAGGGCGCAATGAACGACTTCCGCGAAGTGCTTAACAGCAATAGAATGGTGGTGCGTAATGTTCCTGTCTATGAACGCAATCCCTTATGGACCGCGGATGGAAAAAACGGTGGACAGTATAGCAAGGATGACACAGGTGCTATGATTCGTATCGGCTACAAGAGCAAAGAAGAACCTGCCCGCTGGACTCCTGAAGACAGTGCGCTGGATCATGCCAAAATGTTGTCATACATTGATCATGTGACTCGTGATCCTGGTAGCTACATTGTGGTCGGCCATCATTGTCCTAGTGAACAGAGTGTAGCGGCACAATACAAAGGCGACCTGTTAAATGGTGCCTTTCGCTCCAAGCTAGATGATTTTATTGAGTCACGCCCACAGATTCGGTATTGGTTCCATGGGCATACACATCACAACTTCAACTACTGGATTGGCGAAACCCGTGTGGTCTGTAACCCTAGAGGCTATGTGGGCCACGAGTCCAGCGCAGATTGGTTCAAACTGCAATACTTGGAGATATAATGAACTGGATCAGATACTCGGGCATCACTGTTAGTCTAAACATTAACCCGTGCCATTGGTATTGGCGGCCCATTACACGTGCCGAACACAACGCAGAATGGGGATCACCCTGGCGTCAGTGGCGAGCAGGTTGGCTGTTTGTGAGCGTTCTGTTATACTTAGATGATGGAAGCTGGTAGAATGACGATCAAGTCAGCCGATGGCGCAGAAGGTTATCTAATCTGGTGTGGCGGAGATCGCTATGTGTTTAGGATCTATAGCAGTGCTCCACACGACTTTGTGGATTATGACCTGCGTCACACCGACATGCGAATCAAGATTGTAGACTCAGATGCGTTCTTTTATAGTGATGATAAAGGTGATTTGATTGACCATGCACCGGCTACATTAGGGATTGAGCTGTAATGGGCATGTTTGATCAACTGTGGTTCGAGGGTGAGGAGTATCAAACAAAAGATACTCCAAGTCAGCTGTTGGATAATTACAAGATAGAACAGGAACCGGTTTCAGGTAACTGGTATCTATGGCATGAGGAATACGACACCGACTGGGTCGAACAGCCCGGTCGATGGAGTAGCGGATACCTGAAACAGTCAAACCAGCGTTGGGTTCATTGTGCAGACTTTACCGGCACCATTCGCTTTTATCGTAGAGATAGTGAAATCGAGCAGTGGATTGAATACGAAGCGGAATTTGTTCACGGTGTCAAGATGATGATCAAACCTGTGTATGATGAACCCTTCACACGCTGGTATGAGGCCGGCGTAAAAGACAAAGGACTAGAATGAAAGTTTGGACAAGCAAGTATCGTAACCATTGGATATCACCGTATGTTATCCTTAAGACCGTTTGCTTTTGGGAACAGGACGAAGATCGCATTTACAATCTCGCAGATGAACCCAATAATCCTTATGAGCCATGGATCAAGATCTTAGATCCCATTTGTAAAGGAATACAATGGTTCCTAGACCGTGTCCACCCACGCTGGACTTATGTTCAACTTGATCCATGGGACACCTGGAGCTTCGACCATACCCTGGCCGACATCATCCTTCCAGGACTCCGGCAGTTACAAGCTACCAAGCACGGTGCACCACACACCGATGATGAGGATGTGCCAGAATACTTGCGTAGCCACATGGCACAACCCAAGGAAAATGAGTGGGATACTGATAGTCTACACTTCATGCGTTGGGACTGGATTCTTTCGGAAATGATCTGGGCCTTTGAACAAAAGGTCGCAGACGATGCTGACAGCCAGTTCTTTGATCATAGTGAATGTGGTGATGAAAAATTGCCATGGAATAAAGATGGTCAGTATGTGAGCAAGATCAAGTATGATAAGGACGGCCACCAAAAGTGGCAGGATCGTATGCAGAATGGTTTTAGATTGTTCGGAAAATATTATTGCAATCTCTGGGATTGACCAATAATTCACAATCAAGTATAATAGTAGTATAGTGAAAAATTAGGAGTAAGCAATGAACGATAATATTAGACGACTTTTGGCACAGGCATATCTTGAACAACAGAATATTCACGATACTACCAAGATCGCAGAACACTTTGCTCAACTGATCATAGAAGAAGCCACCGACTTGGTAGGCACGATGTTGAATCCTGACACCGGCAGTGAAGTGGTTGTAGCAGTCAAAGAACATTTTGGAGTGCTATAATGATTGATAACAAGCCGGTGGCGTGGATCGATGTCAAAGATTTGGCGGATAATTTTGTATCTACTTCAGTCACACGAACTCGACATTTTGACACCGATGTCCCACTCTACACTCAAGAAACCATTGAAGAAATAAAAGCACTTTGGTATTCCAAAGGTCACGCCGACGGTGCTAAAATCCGCGAAGATTACTTGACACTGAGAACTTTTGATGAAAAGAAATCGTAATGATTGGGTATTCTACAAATTGGATGGGCGTTGTCAATCTACAATGGTATAGAGACCGTGGCCTTACCCAACGAGTATCAAGAACACTCACAGAAGATTCTGCCTTGACAGGTCGTCGGACCGGTGATGTCTTTGAATACGATGAGATCACGCAGGAGTATTCGTGTGGTCGAATTGATTGTCGTGGCACCGGGTTAGGTCCATATGGAGCAGAGCTTGGTGTTAGTCCTATGAAGGCCCAAGATTGGGCAAGATTTAGTTCATGGTTGAATCGATTTGAAACTGACGAATTATGGACCATGGATCGAATAGTAGAGCTGTATGAACAAACAAATCCTAAAATAGAATGGTGGATAGAAAAATGAACGAAACTTGGCCAACCACAACTATCGAATCACAGGGCCTACAGTATGCTTCCGTAATTGACATGGGCGATCGGGTGAGGATCCAACTGTATCCCAACCAAGTGGATCGGACACGGTTTATCAACATTGACAAACGAGTCATATCTGAATTGATTAGAGCTTTAGAAAAGGTAGAACAATGGTAAAGATTGAACCAACCCTATTAGATCCCGTCTGTAGCGAACGCGGCTGTATGGCCTATAGCCCATTTTCAGGTGATACCGAGTGTGAGGAATATTTCCCGGCCACTCTTGTGTATGAATTACAGCGTGAGGTTGCCCGCCTAAAACAGCAAGTAGCATTTTTGGAAGATTGGCGGGCAGTCTGGGCTCCGGAGATTCGACGACTACAAGGATTGGACAACTAATGGAATACTTAAACTACTATCTGACCTATGTGGCGGGCTATATCATTGGCTCTGTGATAACCTATTTTATTATGAGGCAACAATAATGGATCAACAAGTTAAAGTTGTGGGATTTTTATTTGGCGTAATGGCCACTGTTATGCTGTTCTTTGGTGGCTATAGAGTAGGACACAACTCAGCCGAAGATAGCTGTCGTGACTACTATGCTGACCGTAGTTACACCGAAGTCCAGCAGTTGTGCCGTGACATCACTTGGCGTGGGCGGATTACCAAATGAAAGGTATCACATGGTTGATTGCCAGCAGTATCATCTACTTGACAGCGGCCTTGGTCTTGCCGTATAATATTGTTTATATACAAATGGCCTGGCTATTTGTTACCAGTTTGCCCTTATGGATACCACCCTTTAAACAATGGATGTTCAAATGATCTTCCTACTCGCACTACTCATATTCCTAATCTGGATAGCCTACCGTCGGGCGGAGATTGACAATGAAAATTGAACTACGCTACCTTGATCGCAAGACAGGCAACAACTATACTATTGGCGGGAGAACTGCCTTTGCCATCCGTGAAACTGTGCTACAGTATCGCTATAGTAATCAGGGAGACTTTGGGTGGGATTGGGGTGACTGGACTGATATACCTACTGTGAAGGAAGAAGATCTATGAAAACTCGTGAAGATATTATTAATAGTATGTGCTTTACTTGCAGACACGATTACGGATTAGAACGATCTACTGGAGAGTTTGGCCCGTATCCGTTTCCATCCGGAATGACTGACGAAGAAAAAGAATCTTTGTATCGTCAAATGGCACAGATATTTGACAATGACATAGCACCCTATATGGAGTTCAAGCCATGAGTTACGATAAGATGAAACTAGAAGGCCGGCCACTAGATTGGCTCACTCGCGGACAATCATGTGAACCACTCGCTATCCAACAGATATACGATCTCTTAGAAGCGGCCGACCCTACCGAAACCTTACAGAATGATCCACATGGCACTTGGGAGATTGTAGAGTTTGTGCGACAGATTGAACGGTATTATGGCATTGAGAGAACAGGCAACTTGTATCAAGAATGGCAAGAGTGGTGTAAATCATGAAAATAGACTACCGAGAACTGACCGTTATTGATCGCATTGATCAAGCTATTGATCAAGCCCTTGAAAATGAGCAGGCAATAGACTGTATTCGCTTAACGGCTCCAGAATTAGATGAGTTTTGTCATCTACAAGGACGAGCATTCAGCCGGGAATCGGGCTATCGTTATCGAGGATTTCGGGTTGCTTATGATTGGGGAAGTTACAAGTGACTCATCTTAAACATTTGCCTACTCTTGCCGCAATACATCATCGCCTAAAATATGCCGGTTGGACCGGAGTATCGGGCGAACACATCCTTCGGCCAGAACCTGTGATTTCTTGGTGCTGTCATAACATAGGCGGCTGGGACGATTGGGATCAAGTGGGCTATGATTGGTGGTTCCGCCGTGAGCAGGATGCTACCTTGTTTAGATTGAGGTGGGGTTGATATGGTCATAACTGATCGTATGGAACCATACACCGTCAATGGTGAATACTGTGTGCCCATCGTGGATAATCGCCAAGAGTTTGGCGGTTATTATACCGATGCTTGGCCTGCCTGGTTTGATAACTTTCATCGCTATTGTATTGACTTGGCCGTGGATTATGGCCAGGTCCCCGTTACGGTAATGAATCGTGAATTACGGCCCGCAGGAGCCAGGTTAGTGCAGTTTGACCGACAGGATGGCTGGATGATGGCGTGGCAGTCTGAATTAGATTATCTTATGTTTGTATTAAAATGGAGTTAAACAGCATAAATATTTGTATGAAAACGATCCGCGATTACATCAACCTAATAGAAACAGCCCAGACTCCGGTGGCGGAAGGGCAAACTACCCGCACCTGCCCACAATGTGATGGCAGTGGCGAGGATACTTTGGATCCCACTAAATCGTGTCGTCGTTGCGGCGGCAAAGGACATATTCCTATGTCGCCCAGAGAACAAGAAGTTGACGAAGCCATTGGCCGAAAAGACCTGATCAGTCGACTACAGAAGGATTTGCCCAGAATCGATGACCCAAAAAACAAAGATGCTGAACCAGTCAAATGGACAGGGCCAAAAAAAGGTGATTATGGTCACACAGGCTATCAAGGTCACGGTATGCCGACCGATCGGGCAGAACGAGATCGTATCCGTGCTGACAAGAAAAAAGGTTTACCAGAGGACGAAGCCACTGCCCGAATGGGCCTGATGAGTGCTATGGGCAGTAACGATAACAATCCAGCGGATCAACGCCGAGCAATGGCCCAACAGGCTGTTGAGCAACTGGCCGCAAAACGATAATAAATAAAAGTGTAGTTCGCGATCCTGGCAGATCCAACTACTCTAACAGTTGAAAAGGAACTATCAGCATGCCTATTTATCTTCAAGGTCTGAACCGTGAGCGAAGACCAAGATAAACCCAATTCAGCCGATGGTCGTTTAAGCTACGACTCTACTTCCACTGGCGAATTAATTACTTTCTTTAATCGAAATATTAGTCCATATCCAACAGATGTGGGCGGTCCTGCTTTTGATTTAATTCCTATCGAAAAACAAAAAGACATCATGGTCAATGTGGCCAGGATGCACGGTCACCAGGAATACAATCGTATCATGGAACTGGTTGCTGTGCTACAGCGTCAAGCCGATGATGTGCGACGTAGACTAGACATAACCGATCTGGTGCATGCGGCCAAATATTCGTTCCAAATCTACCATGGTCAGTGCTATTGGTTGGCCCGTGATCTGGCCCGTGGCGGAACCTTGTTGACCCAAACTGGACCAGATGAATGGACTACAGCCAAACCAGACCATTATGAATACATCTGTAGGGTAAAATGGTTGGGTGATTATACTTGGATCGAGGTCGAAGAATGATCTACTTGTATCTAAAAACTCACAATATCAGCGGACTAAAATATCTTGGCAAAACCACTAGAGACCCTCAAAAATATCTAGGTTCTGGCAAGGTCTGGAGAGATCATTTAAAAAAATATGGCAATAATATACACACTGAAATTTTATTTGAAACCGATAGCCAACCAGAAATAGAAAAAATGGGCAAATATTATTCTGAGTTATGGAATATTGTTGAATCTAAAGAGTTTGCTAACTTAGTGCCGGAGCACGGAGATGGTGGTAGTAGGAAAGATTATCCTGGGTATAAATTGGGTATGGCCAACAGAAAAAGTTTGGCTGGAAAAAATAACCCAAACTACGGATCGGTATATAAATTGGTCTCACCAAGCAACCAAATCTTTCTAGTTGAAAGCAAAATGGGATTAAAAAAATTCTGTCAAGACCACGATCTTTCTTTTTGGATGTTTGTTAAGTGCATGGCCGAGAGACGATCCAAAAGCAAATATGGAAAAAATTATAAATGGACTATTACCAAGATTGACACAAATGGCGAAAGCGTGTTAAAATAGTATATGACAAGAAAAACCGCAATGGAACAAATTGTAGCTTTTGCAGATCGAACAGATCGAGTTCATGAACCCGTTACCCGAGAGGCATTTGAGCAATGGAAACAGGACTTTACCTTTGAAGCCCTGCAAGGACAACGATATGGACAGAGTTTCTGCAACGCCTTTGGTATCACAGATAACTTACTGTATTATACTCAGTGGCCCGCAGATCAGGTCAACGACTACATTGTGAGATATTATCTTGAAAGATTGTAACCTGTATTTTGCATATGGAGCCAACATGCACCCGGCGGCCATGCAGTGGCGTTGTCCTGGAGCCCTGGGCATAGGTTCATTTGTTCTGCGTGATTGGGAGTTGAAGTTTTACAATCATGCCACCATTGAACCTAAGCGTGGTGCTGAGACACACGGAGTGCTCTGGGCCATTACTGAAGAATGTGAACAGAGCCTGGATACCTTTGAAGGATTCCCCAGTTACTACACCAAGCGCACCTGGATCCAGGACGGTCAGCAGTTTTTCTTTTATGAAATGACCGATCCCAAGTCAGGACGTCCCAGCCCGGGCTACGTGGCCGACATACGCGAAAGCTATGAATTCTGGCAGATGCCCCGAGATAGTTTACTAACCGCACTCAATGACTTTGCGTAGAGATACCGATGGTTTACTGAAAAATCCCATACAGTACATGCGGGATCGAGACAGCTTTGCCCATGCCAAAGAAATAGCCAAGCCGTTTGGTGTACTTGAGTCGGTCCTGGACTGGTGCAAGGACGAGTTGGTGGAGGAATGGCGGTGGCAACTTTTGGACGTCAGTACCGAAAGCAGACCTGGACGTTACTGCTTTTTCTTTGATAGCGAACGCGATTGCCTGGCATTCACCCTAAAATGGGCCTAGGTTGACACAAAATGCTCTATTTGCTATACTAGCAGTTCGTAAACAATATAGGAGCAGAGATGTCGAATCGGACGCTCGCCATAATCGGTTGTACCTTGCTGGGCCTGTTGCTGTTGCGTCAAGAACTACGCATGGACACCATTGAGGACAAGTTGGACCGCATTGATCAGGTTATCCAAACAGCTCAGCGCATGCACTACACACAACAGGATCTGGATTGTCTCACCCGTAATGTCTACTACGAAGCCGGCGTGGAAGATGCTCGTGGCAAGTTTGCTGTGGCCCATGTGACGGTAAATCGTTTGAAAACAGGTCACTGGGGCAACACAGTCTGCAAGGTTGTGTATGCGCCTCGACAATTCAGTTGGACTTTGAAAAAACAGTTGCCTCAACCAGATCCAGGTATCTGGGCCGAAAGCCAGGACATTGCTCGCAAGGTCCTGACTGGATATCGGGTGTCTGGTCTCATGCGCAGCCTTTACTATCATGCCATCTATATCAAAAATCCCATCTGGGCCGATCCTAGCGCAGAAGCGGGACAGATTGGCAATCATGTTTTTTACGACCGAGCACGAGGTAGCAATTTGAAACTGGAGGACAACATATGAAAAACTATAGATATCTAGGTGAAGAGGCAGATCTTTTGGGCAAGCGATTGGACGCAGCCCGGTCAGCCTTGGCCAGATCTCAAAACAGCTGGGCACGCAACTACTGGAACTCAGCGGTGGAGCGACTCCTGTTCCATTGGCATCAGTTGCCAATACTACATGATGCTGAGGCTCGCATGTCCGTCATTCCACGATGGACCATTGATTACAATTACTACGAAACCGGTCACAACAACGAAGGATTTGGCATAACCGATCGTGTGTTCTACAAGCTGGTCAAAGATAATTCTGATCTGACTGCCAGCTGGGAACGCAACAGGGAAAAACGACTGGCACGAGCACAATAATGACATATACTAAACGAGCAAGATTTGTTGACTCCAACAGCACGATTTTCAAAGTAGACGAAGTGATCCAAGGACCAGCTGGCCTTACAGTGTACTATCACAACGAAGCCACCGAACAAAAGTACTCATGCCTGCTGGAAGCATTCGCCCAACGATTCAAGGAGATTGACAGTGAATGAGGATCGACTCATGATAGTGGAAGCGGTATTCAACGGTCTGCTGAGCCAAGACCACTTGACCCAGGCCGAGATCGACGAGTTTGCCATACTGGTAGCTGATGCGGCCATGGACAAGCTCATGGCCGAAGCTGAAACCCGCGGATGCAGTGTTTTTACCGGTGTAGAAGGCGATCCTATACACTGATGAAAGATTATACTGTCAAACGTCTAACTCGACAATATAACGGATATGATTCTTTTAAATATGTGATCCAACCTGTACGTTGTTCTGAAACAGTTGCTAGAGATTTATTAAGCCACTGGCGAGCATGGTGTTGGACCACATGGGGTCCTGGCCGTGAACTTCTCTGGTCTATCTCCACTACTCCGGGCGCAGTATGGGCTTGGGATAGTGATCATGGTAATAAACGGATATACCTAAAATCCGATGCCGAATTGGTGCTGTTTGAGCTTAAATTCTGAGGTTGACCAAAGATTCATTTGATGTTATACTATAGTTCTACAGTGAAATTTTTGGGAATTTAAATTGGAAAATATTAAACAGTTGACCACCGAAGAATATCGACTGTTACAGGCAAATCAGGACCGAACACGGTGGACTGAGTTTTATGGTTTGCCTGTTGGAATGTATTATCCTGTTCAAGCCCCTATTTCATCTAAACGCAAAGGTGATATCTGGGAAGATAAAATGCGTGCCTCGGCTGGGCTGTTAGAAAAGCAAGATGAAACTCATGATGCTACTTTAAATCCTGCCATAGTTAAACAACAAAACCTGCGAGGTAATCGAGTAGAGATCAAATACACAGTAATTGCCAAGGGCGACTCTACTAAGGCGATCGAAAAACGTGGTTATGCACTCGAGGCCGGGGCCCGAACTAAAAAACTTGTAAAAAATCCTCTCGCACCCAAAGGTTACGATTATATCGCCGGCGGTACCTTTCAGCAGGTGCACCCAGACAAGGCCGACTATGGTCTATTTTCTGCTGTGTTTGGTAACGGTGCTGTACATTACTGGGTTCCATATCATCTGATCTCTACTACAGCTGGTGCCGATAACTTTACACCAGGTATGATACCGTTACAGTCACAACACCGCGGCCACACTACAGAAGGGCAAATTAGTCGGCCAATCGAATTTCACAACATGTTTCTATTAGATATTACCATTGACAGTCCGTTCATTGCTGATCTAAGCAAGTACGACTTAATACAATTTGAAAACCGTGTGTACCAGGCACTCAACAAAAAGAAAAAGAAAAGCAAGTGACCTTAGACATTCTGTCTACACCGACTATAGGTTAATAAATATTACATGTTAGAAGAAAAAAATATACAATCAACCAAGTATCTGCTGGGACAATTTTTTACTCCTACAGATCTTGTAAAAGAGATACTCAATAATATTGATGTAGATTCTGATGTAATCATTGAGCCCAGTTTTGGTGGCTGTGGGTTTATTGAACCATTGGTTACTCATTATCCTAACTCTAAAATTGTTGGCATTGAACTAGACAAGCCCTGGTACGACGCGGGAGTTGAGCGGTTTCCAGATCTGACCTTGTACCATAAAAACTTCTACGATATCGACGGTGAATTGATCTTTGATACTAAAAAAGTGTCATTTGTTGGCAATGTTCCATTTCGCAGTCCGGCCTACAGTTTGACCACGCATAAAAAATATGTAAAAGGCCTAGCACACAAATATAATGTGACTGGCATAAGAGAAGAAGCAGTATTCTTTATCATCAAGACTGCAGATATAATGATTCAAAATGACTATGAAGGCAGTATTCACTATGTCATTCCCAAGAGTCTAATCACCAATGACAGCAAGTTCTACAAACAGTTCAAATTGTTCTTGAAAAAATATTTCAAAATTGTTTCGGTGTTTGATGTGGATCCTGCCAAATTTGACAATGTGGCACAGGGCTTGATTGTTTTAAGCATGACCCGTGGTGGCGACAGCACCAACTACATGACCAAACACAACGGCATCGAAGAGCCAGTCGACACGGTGATACAGCTGGACAGTCCAGATATTCCTTTCCAACAAATCTTTAAGAAAACCTACTTGGGTTCTGTGCCGGCTGAAAGTTTTCTAATGAGTAGTCCAGAAGAAACAGTCGACGAGTTTCGGGCCAGATTAGTTAAAATTTTTAGCAACCCTGTGTCAATCATGTCGTTGCGTGATGACTTAAAACACAAAGACAAATATCATTTGAAAATTCTCAGCAGTAAAGATGTCAAAAAGGTTGATGCAAAACTCAAACAAATTCTTGACTACATTACGGAGGTCAAATCAGTAGTCAAGAATTATGTAAAATTGTTTGACGATCCTAAAAACTATGTTACAATACAACAGAGAAAAGAAACTAGATTTTACTTTAGGAATACTGCCTTACGCAAATGCAGTTTTGTTTATGAATTAAATCCTAATCCTCAACCTAGTTTTTATTTTACATCAAACCCTAGCGATGGCAGCACTGATTACTTTGGTTATTGTGAATATGACATATCCAGAAACAGCAGTCCTGGATGTTGCCGCACTGTTCCTCTAGATAAAATAGAAGATAATCTAACCGATGACTTTAAAGTATATTGGGATACCAATACTAAAAACTTGCCTTATGAGTTTGTTTTCAGCTACATCAAACACATTTCAGAGTCCAAATGGTACAAAGAACAGAAAAAATTACGCAGACGTTTTTATTTCTGTTTGCCTAAAACTTTTGACTCTGACTGGCTCAAAGACTTTGATCAGTCTAAACAGAAACTAGAAAAAAAAGTCACTGATGGTTTGCTGTTACCTTTTTTACTTGACAAGGTAGCAGTAGTAGAGGAACCTAAAATTACGCTGTTTGAAGTTGCATAATTTGGCAAACTGTCTTCTTTACATCACTGCAACAATACCGTATAATTACTTTATCACCAGGTCACCCGGTGACACTACCCGGCCCTCTGGTGCAATGCTAGATAAGCGAACATTCCAGGTAGTCCAGCGATAGTATCAATGGTAGTCGGTGGTAAAATGCTTTTACACATCAACAATGGCGGGTGGCACATTTAACTAAAAGGAAATGTACCAAATGAGTAATCAACACCCACAATCGCGTAGACTACGCGAACTGTTAGCCCGCATACGTCAAGAATCTGCCCCCGAATACGAGTATGAATACGATGGCACAGGTCAAGTCAATTTCAATAGCCATGTCCTGTTTCAAGAGGCCTGCGCAAAAATCACAGCCGAACAGGATGTCAAAATAGTGCGAGAAATCGCATTAGATTATCTAACTGAGTTATGTTCGGTGACTCCGGACCATGCGGCCACAGAAATTTTATTAAGGATGGATGGTATTAAGTGAGTTATCTAGAAGAAATCAAACGCAAGTACGATATCACTGACTACAAAGAACAGCCTGTAGTCATTCCGGACCTTCCCAAAGATGGCATCGTGTTGATCGTGGGCACATCAGGGTCGGGCAAGAGCACGATCCTGCGTAGCTTGGGAAACAGTCCTCAACCCACTGTGTCTCAATATCAGTCGGTAATAGAAAACTTCAGCACAGCTGAACGTGGAGAAGAACTCCTGTTGGCTTCAGGTCTGCGATCCATACCAGCCTGGTTCCGACCTCCGCACACACTCAGCAATGGTGAATATCACAGATTTGAAACAGCCCTGTGTTTAGATCAAGGCATACACGCCATAGATGAGTTTACCAGTGTGGTGGATCGTGATACGGCCAAAAGTCTAGCACTCAGTATCAGAAAGTTTTATGATCGACGTGGCACCACTGAGCCCTTGTATATTGCGTCGTGCCACAGAGATATCATTGACTGGTTGGATCCAGACTGGGTGTACGATACCGACCTGCAGAAACTTGATAACCGGAGGCTACTTCATCGACTGGGGAGACGACCAGAGCTTACACTCACCATCCGCGGCACAAGTCCAGAAACTTGGCGATATTTCAGTCGATTTCACTATCTAGATACCAGCATGAGCCGTAGCGTTCACTGCTATGTGCTACTGCTAGGTGACAAGCCCATAGGATTCCATGCCGCCATACACTCAACCAACCGAGACATACACAGCTATTGGCGTGGGCATAGAACTGTGATCCTGCCAGAATTCCAAGGCATGGGCATAGGCACACGATTCAGTGATGCCATTGCTGAAATGTATGTCAGTCGAGGCATGCGATACTTTAGCAAGACAGCACATCCGTCATTTGGTGAACACCGACAGAAAAGTCCGCTGTGGCGAGCCACATCGACCAATCTCAAAAGTCGACTGTCCAGTTATCTGCTGAAGGATGGCACCATCAGAAACATGCCGGGCTATGGTGGCAATAGTCAAATCGCTCTAAGAGATGCTGGCCGTGTATGCTACAGCCACGAGTATGTTGGTAAAGCTGGATTAGATAGTGATGTTGGCAAAGCCAGTTAGATTGTTTGCACTAGAAAAGTTGCCAAACGGATCCAGGGTGGCTATAGCAGTATTATTGAAATAGAAAACCAACAGATTGCCAGATTGTGCTATGGTGAAATTGGCTGTGCTCAGACTCTTTACACCTGCCAGTTGGCTGCCGTTGCCGATAAAGTAGTTGGCGTACACATTGCCAGTGGCACTGACTATGCCGGTGGCCGAAACTGATCCAGTATTGACTGTGTTGCTGATGACCAGGCCCGAAGCAGACACATTGCCGGCCTGCACATTGCCAGTGGTACTCAGCATGAAATTTTGTACAGCGGCTGCTGTGATACTGTAGGTGGTGTTGGCCACGTCAGTGGGCAACAACGAACCCGGTGTCAGATCACTGAGATTGGGTAAACCCGTTATGGTTATATTTGTCATAACAGGTAAAGATTAGGATCTTCCAACAGCTATTTCAATCAGTTTAATTTCGTCGGTATCGTGATCTTCTAGACTCTTGCCCAGCAAGCAACCTGGCTGTGCCTTGGCTGGATCCAGACGACCAGCAACTCCAGGAGCCACATTGACCAAACGATCTCCGCGGCGCACTGGTCCTTGTACCTGGCATGGCACACGACCTACCAGGCCCATGGCCAACGAGTGGTCACCGGTCTGTCCTGCATTCATTACATAGCTGGGGGCAGTACTGATTACTCCGGCAACTTTGACATCGTGGTCGATTGTGCTGGTGGTGACCTCTTTGGAACCGCCATGCACTACCACAGTACCAGGAGCATAAGGTTGATCGGCTAGATAGTGTTCAGCCAAGTCAGAATAGCGTGCCGATGTAGCCAAAGCAAATAAAGTATTGAAACCCACAGCAGAAGTTCCGATGTTGCCTACGCCGCTGGTACCACTGCCGTTTACAATGTTGCCAGTGGTAACAGTGCCAGATCCAACTGATAAGTTGCCGCCGGTGATGTTGCCCACAGCACTGATAATACCGCCGGTACTGCTGGCGGTTAAACCAATCGTCAAACCGTATGCGCTGAGGTTGCCTGCCACGTTAATTTGGCTAGGAGCCAGGGTTCCAATTAAGTTACCGCCGTAGATATTGCCAGTGACCGAAATAATACCTGCACTGGAAACAATGTTACCACTACACGATATACCTGCTGTTCCATCCAATGATAATGACATAATGTGCTATCCTTTAAATTGCTCGTGTATTTAGTTGAGCGAATGACAAAAGTTTTTTTTTGAATTTGATGCGGTCCAAACTGAGTTATTATAGAAAATTTCAATAGCAGTCATTAAAAAATATTCAGTAAAAATCTATTAAAAGGCTAGACTAATAGCATAAATTAATATACAATAATACATCAGTAGAAATACTGAGTCACCAATTTTGCCATGAAAGGAACCTAGTATGAAAACAGTAGGCGACAAATTAGACAAGTTTACAGTAACCGGAGTGCGTCCAGGACAGCCAGAAGATGCATTTTTTGACATTACAGACGAGAGTTTTGCCGGCAAATGGAAAATAATCGTGTACTATCCCAAGGATTTTACATTCGTATGCCCTACAGAAATCGTAGCATATGACAAGCTAAACAGCGACTTTGAGGACCGTGATGCGGTCTTGCTAACAGGATCTACAGACAACGAGTTCTGCAAGATCAGCTGGCAAAAGAGCCACCCTGACTTGATCAACATTACTCACACACAGTTTGCTGATACACAACGCGGTGAGTTATCATTGATCGAGCAGTTAGGTGTGTTCTATGCTCCAGCAGGCGCGGCACTTAGAGCCACATTTATTGTTGATCCAGATAATGTTATACAGCACGTAACTGTCAACAACTTGGATGTAGGCCGCTCACCAGAAGAAACTCTTCGTGTTCTTGACGCATTACAAACAGGGGAATTGTGTGCCTGTAACCGTACCATCGGCGGGGAGACTTTATAATGACTGCCTGGGTAGATCAACTTAAAGAAGGTCTGCCTGAGTACGCCAAGGACACTAAGTTGAACTTGGACGCTGTTATTAAGCGTAGTACTCTAGCAGTTGAGGAAGCAGAAGGTTGTGCGCTGGCCGCCGCAATGAGCACAGGTAACGGGAAATTAGTTACCTTTATTCAAAGTTCTATGGAAAACTCACAAGAGCGAGATGCCGCACTCACTGCCGCATCTTTGATGTCGATGAACAACACTTGGTATCCATATGTAGAGATGGCAGAAGATGCTAACCTTAAAGGTCTTCCGGCTCAACTCAGAATGAACGCAATCACAACCCACGGTGGTACGACTAAAGAACGATTTGAGGCATACAGCCTTGCCGCAAGCATTGTTGGAAAATGCGAGTTCTGCG